>Ga0208035_1000011_pt1 | contig 83453 bp, 67 predicted proteins | sample June2015DPH_11_1_FD_184704 | JGI IMG/M metagenome (GOLD analysis project Ga0208035, IMG submission 184704) | Peatland microbial communities from SPRUCE experiment site at the Marcell Experimental Forest, Minnesota, USA - June2015DPH_11_10... | ecosystem: Environmental > Terrestrial > Soil >...
AAGGGTTCCTCAGGGTTACCACTCGTGCCCTGTTTTCTGTTACTTACCGATAATTCGAGTCTCTCATAACCCAAAGGTCGCTGGTTCAAATCCAGCCCCCGCAACCACTTAGCCGACAGGCCAACCCAAGATAACCCAAAATAACAGCGCCCGCTAAAACGCCGAGGGTTTCTTGGGTTGTTTGCAGGGTTCTCATGGCTATGCGCTCCTCAGTGCCATTCTGACTACCTTGCTGTTCGCCTCACGCTTGGCGCCCATCAAAGCGTTCCCATAGACATTCATCGTGGTCGAGACTTGGGCGTGCCGCATGAGCTTCTGTTGCACCCCCACAGGCGCGCCCGTATCGTCCAACCAGGAACGGTAGGTGTGGCGGAAGGTGTGCCACCCCACGCTGCCGTACCTGCCGGCGATGCTCCAGCGCTCCTCGTGGAGCGGTAGCCGCTTGCCGTTCGGCGTCGGACTATCGGTCATGCACCAGACACCTGGACCAGCGCCGCACTTCGGACACTCCATCAAGCAGCACCCCGCAGGCCGGATGTAGTCCTGCTGGAGGGGAGCCGTATGGTAGTGCCGTCCGGTGACCTGACTCGTAAAGACCAGCTTCAACCCAATAGACTGGGTTTTTCCGCCCGATTTGGCTTCCCTCTCGCACCGCATCTTCCATTCCAGAAGAATTACCGCGAAATCGGGATCAAGTGGCAGTTCGTCTTCCGAGTACTCCGTCTTCACCGTCTTGACCCGACCGTGAACGACAGCCCGGGCAATTCTCATGCTCAGATTCTCGAAGTCAATATCCTGCCATTCGAGCGCCAATACCTCTTCGGCCCGGAGGCCGGTGCACTGCGCCACCATGACCATCGTGCGGCATGGTTCCGGCAGCAGAGCGACGATGAGGTAAAACTGCTCGACAGTGAGAACAACCGGCTTCTTCTGACGCTTGCTGATCCCCTTGACCTCGACCAGTTCCATCGGATTCCGCTGCCACTCGACCATTTCCCACAGCATGGCCTTCTCATACAGCCTGTGCATGATGGCCTTGACGTGGCCTTTGGTCTTCGGTGCGGCATCCATCTTCTTCAACCAATCTTGAACCTGAACGGGCTTCATCCGCGTGATGTGGGTTCCTCCCCACTTCGCGCGAACTTGTTTGATGACACTCAGATAGGAGACGGCTGTCGAATAGCTGAGTTCACCCTCGTCGCACAGATCACCGGGGCGTCGCTGCCTGATTTCGAGCAGCCTTTCCTCCTCGATGAAGCGGTCCAAAACGGCGTTGAAGGTCGGCTCCAGAATGGCAAGGGTGGGGTTTTCTGAGTTGAGTTTAAGCACAAAAGCCTCCAGATGCCGCTCGGCGGCAACTTGCGTGGGGAACTTCTCTGTGCTCAGGTACATGGATTTTTCGTTTCCGGTCGCGGGATCTTTGTAGCGGTATTCCCACGCCCATTTGTTGTTAGCCCGCGCCACTCGGCGCAGACTGCCTCTCTGAAATCGTTGCCGTCTGAACTTCAAGGATTTTGCTCCTGTCCAGTCAGAGCAGCATGGTTGGTTGTGTTCGAGTTTAATCCATGCTCCAACCAAATGTTTAGTGAACTCAGCCTGAATCTCCATCGTTTGCCCACCTTCAGTGCAGGAATTTGTCGGCCTCGTGCCATTGTTTCCAGCGTCTTCCAGTGCATTCCAAGCAACGAAGCGGTCTCACGGAGATCGAGCAATTCTTCAAACGCGCTCAATTTCCGGTTTTCTGGTTGAGGTGTCCTAGCTGAGCCTTGCTGCTGAAAATCCAATGATTCTGTCGGATATCTCATTTGCCCCTCGCCTGCTGCAGAATTTGCTTAGTCTGACCCGGTCCCAAGCGCTGGTAGCATCTCCCCGTTTTCCTTTTCAGTCAAATCTGCAACAAACGGATAATTTTGGTATTGAGAAGCAAGTTCGCAATCTCCACGTGTAGCCAAAATGGGCGATCTCGATCGCCTGTTTGCGCATAAAACGTTTCTCGGTCTGACAAACTTCTGGGATTTGACCGAGTTGGCGACCTGAACGATCCTGTCCCTGGTAAATGAGGAGGCAGGATGTTTGAATCGTTCGACGAACTGATGGAGCGGCTCAAGGCGACCGGATACTTCATCGACCCGGTGATGACCAGGATTGTCTTTCTGGCTGCGAAGTTGCAGAAGCCACTGTTGCTGGAAGGGCCTGCGGGGAGTGGTAAGACGCAACTCGCGGTTTCGGTTGCGCAGGCGGCCGGGACGCATATCGAACGGCTGCAATGCTACCGCGGGGTCACTGAAGACAAGGCCATCGGGCGCTTCGACGAGAGCCTCCAGCGGCTTTACATGGAGTTCTCGAAGGGGAACGGCGAGAGCGGGAGCTGGCGCGAGTTGCAGGCCAACCTCAAGGGGCGCGACTTCTTTCGGCCGGGTCCGCTGATGCGGGCGCTCGAATGCGAGAAGCCTTGCGTGCTGTTGATCGACGAACTCGACAAGGTGGATGAGGGATTCGAGGCGCTCCTGCTGGAGATTTTATCGGCGTGGCAACTCTCGATTCCTGAGTTTGGGACGGTTGAAGCCAAGAGCATTCCGTTCGTAGTCCTCACCAGCAACGAGGAGCGGCGGCTGGGCGACCCGATCCGGCGGCGCAGTTTGTATGTGCGAGTCGAGCATCCGACGCCGGAGCGGGAGGCGGAGATCATTGCCAGCCGCACACCGGGAGCTGGCGTGGACTTTCATCGCGAGATCGCCGGCATTGCACGCTCGTTCAGAAATTATTCGCTGGAAAAGCCACCTTCGGTCTCGGAGATGATCGACTTCGCCAATGCGTTGCGGCTGATGGGCAGCGATCATGTGACGGAAGAGCAGCGGGATGTGCTGCTTCCCTTTCTCGCCAAGACGGAGAAGGACCGTCGCCATCTGCTACTGCGCGAGGGATTTCAAAGTTTGCTTGTCGATGGGGCGCGGTATGCGCAGGATCTCGATCATCCAGGAGGCGCGGCGTTATGAAATGGTTCCTTGCGCTCTTTCTGTTTGCTCCAATTGCTGGCTGGGGGCAGACGAACACTGCTCTTGCCGAGAACTGCGTGCGGCACTACGCCAGCCATTACGGTGTTCCTGCGGAGTTGGTTGCTGCATTCATTGATGTCGAGTCGCGCTGGAATCCACGCGCCGTTTCCAGCAAGGGCGCTCTGGGCCTGATGCAGCTGATGCCTGGGACTGCGCGGCGCTTTGGCGCTTACCAGCCCTTTGATCCGGAGCAGAACATCGCGGCGGGAACGCGCTATGTGACCACGCTGATGTGGGAGTTCCACGGCGATCTGAGGCTTGTGGCCGCGGCCTATTACGCAGGCGATCGATGGGTCGGCAAGCGGCAACTCGACTACAACAACCCGGATGTCATCGCTTACGTCGAATCAGTTCGGCGTCATTATGTGGCGCGCAAGCTCGCTGCAAATTCATTGCACAGGAGGTAACTGGAAATGAGACTTCCCTGGTTTTTCCCTTTCGTAGTGCTGCTTCCACTGCGTCTGCTCGCTGCCGATAACGCTGTCAAGCCGCGCGTTGCGACGATCACCATTAACCCGTCGGAGGTGACGACGCTGCACCTGCGGCCAGAGTTCGAGTCGACGATCCATTTGCCAGAGGAGATCACGTCGGTGATTCTCGGCAGTCCTGGCAACTTCAAGGCGGAACACAACGAGGGTGAGCCGGAGTATGTGTACGTGAAGCCCATCACGAAAGATGCCGCTGAATCGAACCTCTTGATCGCGACGAAATCCGGCCTGCATGTGACGCTGGATTTGATCAGCGATGGAAGTGGCACGGGCGGGTCTGCGCTGCCGGTTGACTTCTTCATTGAGTACCGCACATCCAGGAGTTTTCTGATTGATGGCAGTGCAGGTGCGGAGCGCGCGAGAGTTGAACCCACAGGAATCGCGTCGCCCTCTAATCAACCACGGATTCCCGCCGCAGCGAAGCCGCTCTCTGCCATCGACGAAGAGTATGAGTTGCAGATGCGCGTCAATGCTCCAGGTTGGACGAAATGGGAGGGCAAGCAGATTGAAACGTCGCTTGGCGACATCCGCCAATGGAGCAATCAGACGGTCATTTCGTTCTCGATCTTCAATGCATCGCCTCTGCCTGTGGAAGTTGTGCCCCCGCAAATTCAGATCAGCGGTCGCGCGGTGAAGAAGAAAAAGAAGGAAGGCAAAAGTCTGACTGCCGACCAGCTTCAGATTCGCGAGTACCGGTTGAGCACAACAAGGATTGAGGCCGGCGCGCGCGCGGATGGGGTTGTCGTTTTTGATCGCCCGAACTTCAAGCAATCGACGGAGAAGCTTTTCCTCCAGGTTGCGCAGGCTGACCAGGTGGACCGGCCGATACTGATTCGTCTGCCCTTTACGCCGCCCATCGCCGGCGGAGCACGGTAGGACCCGACCCAGAACAAAGGAGGTGCTATGAACAGCAACGATAACAATGGATCGAGAATTGCCCAGTTAAACAGCGAGGATTCAGCAGAAGTGCCGCGTTGGCAGCCTCCGCTTCCGACGGAGCCTGCACTGGCTGAAGACCGCGTGGATGCGCAACCACCCACGGGCCATGCGACGAGAGAAGGCAGCGACGGCAAGTCCGGCATCAAAAGAGCAAGCTGATTTTGCTTGGCGGCGGCTTGCTGGCTGCCGTCCTCTTCCTTGCTCTCACGAGCCTCATCAACCGCTCATCCACCACAAAGAAGGCCACTGTGAAGCAGCCAAGCCACTCGGCGCAGCAGCAAACGCCAATCCAATCCAAGGGAAGCGTCACGCCGCTGATGGAAACCGTTCAGACTAACGCTCAGGAGAACACCTCTGGACAGGTGCATCCGGGCGACATCAAACGCACCAGCACTCCGACGCCGGGTGCCGGGGATAACGCGGGTGCTGCGTCACCTGCAAAGCCACGTGCAGGGAGCGCGGCAGGCGCGAATACATTGGGCGCCATCCCATCGTTCTCCGACACGCAGCAGAAGTGGGAGGAACCGCAACCGTATAGCGACACCGGCCACGCATCGCCCGTTCAGGTGCAGCAAATACAGAATGCTTTGAAGGAAGCATCGCTGGTTTTTGTGCGTGCGCCTGTGCAGTCGCAACCGGCGGGCACTGTGACTCACGCATCGGTGGATACAGGGGCGGTGCTGGAGATGACGCCAGGTTCGCGGATCGAGGCGAAGTTGGAGACGCAGATTTCGAGCGCGGTGCTGGCTCCGGTTGTGGCTGTGGTCGAGTATACCTATGCAATCGGCGACCGCGTCGTTGTGCCAGCCGGCGCACGCGTCTACGGGCAGTTGCAGCAGGCGGACCGGTCGGGATTTGTCGGCGTGAAGTTCGACGAGATCGAGTTGCTGGATGGGCAGCGAGAGAAGATCGAAGCCATCGGCGCGGGGCTTGACCTCGGGCCGATCAAAGGAACCGTGTACGGAAAGAACACCGGCAAGAACTTCCTGATCAAGGCCGCGTCGGGCGTTGGTTCACTGGCCGCAATGCTGGTGGGCAACAACTCCAGCGCCGCTTTCTCTGAGGGCGACCTTCTGCGCGAAAGAGTGGCGGATAACGTCGGCAACGCGGGCGACTCTGAATTGATGAGCCTGAATGCGACCAGCAGAATTATCGTCTCGGTCCCCGCCGACACGAAAATCTACGTCGTCTTTACCAAGCACGAAGAGAGCCAGACTGGACTGCACCGAGTGGCTGGCCAGTAGGATCGCGTTATCTGCATTCAACGCCCCGGCCTCAGAACCGGGGCATTTTTGTGCCTGAAGACGAGCCTGCAAGATTGTGTGCAGTGGCCGCCGCGAGCTAGCATGAAGGCCACTATTCACATTCCAGTCGTGGCCCTGGCCGCGTGGCCTATCGAGCGGAGGTTTGACCAATTATCGATCCCGTTATGTCATTGTGCGTTTGACCAATAATCGGTCCCGATGTGTCATTGTGCCTTTGACTCAAAATCGGTCCCGTTATGTCGTTGTGCGTTTGACCAAAAACCGATCCCGATATGTCATTGTGCGTTTGACATATTTCCGCACGGCGCTGTCAGCGATTCTGTGACGACAAGATCTATCCTCTGTGAGGCTATGTATGGGCGTAGCAATGATTTGGCAGCATTTTCTATTGGCGCGTTCGCGCTACGAGTGTCGGCTTGAAGTGCAAATGCTTTATGACCGGAGATTGTCGCCAAGGCGCGCTCATGCTGCGTCTGCGATTCCCTTCGCCACATCTATATAGATGGGCATCACGGACACCTATCAATATATGAATGCAATTTGACCGAATCCCGATTCGGCCTCAACTTCTCTTCTGACACGGATGCCCCGAGCAGCCGCGTCCAGGAGAGTGAGTCATGAAAACCGCATTGGCCTTCTGGCGGGGCTCGACAGTGCCCGCCGTATCACGATCAACCTTTCAGCATCCCGGCGCGATCAACTGGAGACGCATCTCTCTGCTATCCACGCTTTGGATCATCCTCGCCGGCAATCTCGCAGTGCCATTTGTGGCCACCGCGCAGAACCTCGGCACTTCACCACAGTTCGGCAAGGCAGTACAGGGCCAGCAGGCGACCACTGTCGAAGGCACAGTCCTCAACATCGTGAACTGGGGTTGCAATGTGATTGCCCCAGTTATAGCGATTGCCTGCCTTGGCATCGCCGGTTGGCATTTCAAGAGCGGGCGCGGCTACATGGGATGGGGCGTCACGGGCGTTGCGTTGCTTGTGATCTCTGGTCTCGGACGCATGGCCGAGGGATTCATCACGCAAGCTCAGGGCATTCAATAACGAGGAAATATCGCGATGCCTGTGCCGCAATTCCTTTCCGACCTTCTTCAACTGCTGTTCGATCTGGCAGTGCCAGCGGCGTTTTGCACGCTGGCTGCCGCGGGAGTAAGCCTGCGGCATGAAGGAGGCACCAACTTCCACATCAATGGGAAGACTGGGAAGTGGGTGCTTTGGACTGTGATTCTGCTGACACTTCCCCAGCTTCTTTCGTGGATTGCGGCGCAGGGCATCACCGTTCCATCGGCGAGCGGATCGGTTGGAACCAGTTGGCTCGCCAGCATGGAGTCTGTCTTCAAAAACTTCGTCAATCAAATCATTGTCGCGAAGTTGGTGCCGGTCATTGCCGGGTACTTCGTTCTCAAGGCGACTCTCGATACGGCTGCGGGGGAAAACCCGTTGCCATCGATCATTGCCGCGCTGTTTCTGATGTCGCTCTCGGCTACGATGCAACTCTTTCAGGGCTGGAACTCCGGCGGCCAATACGCCACGACCGACATGCTCGGCTCGCTCTGGAACTACATCGTGGGGCAGATCATGCCCGCAGCGGCTGGACTCGCGTGTGTGGGAGCTGTTGTGAATTTTGTGCGGCACAGGCCGTGGACGCGGCTTGTCTTTTCAGCGATCGGGTTTCTGTGTGTGACTGGTCTGCTCAAACTCTTTCAAGCGATGGCGGCGTAAGGAGAATGCGATGAGTCTTGATGGCGCAGTTGTAAACCTTGCATCGTGGGCCGGGAACGTCATGATACCGACGATGGCCGGGGCGTTTTTTGCAGGGGCCGTTTATCGCTACAGCAAGGGCGGGCAGTTCGAACAACTTCTCTATGGTGGATTTGCATCGTTGATGTGCTCCGGGATGCTGCGCGCCCTTGAAGGCTTTGTGCAGAACGCTGGACCGACAAGCGCGGACGGATATTGGACGGCGGTGATGAACCTGGTGAACTGGGTTGCCAATGTGATTCTGCCGGTCTTTGCGCTGACGCAGCTTGCGGCGATGGCAATGCACATGGGCGGAGTGGTATCGGAGATCTACCCAGGCTCCACATGGATACGCAAGTTCATCGCGGCGATGGGAGCACTGATGGTTTCTGGAATCGTCCGCTTTGCCGAGTCGATGGTTACGCAAGCGCATGGAATTTAAGGAAGCACGAATCGAAGGAGACGAACATGAGCCTCGATCTGACGCCCGTACATCGCAACCTGCACACCAAGGTGACGTTTCTTGGACTGGAGTTCGAGGACTTGATTCTGGTGCTGGCGCTTGCAGCGGTAATGAACATCTTTGGTCACTTCGTCACCGGGAATGCAAAGATCCTGGGGATGCCGCTGAGCCTGTTCATGGAGTTTGTTGTGCCGCTGCTCGCCGTGCCCTTCCTGATCTTGTTCAAGTATGGCAAACCCAATGTCGAGAACCGTTGCAGCACACCCGGAAACGTCGCATCGGGAAGTTCCTTGAGGCTCACTACTGAATAGAGATACCCATCGATGTTGAGATAAGTTTCCGTCTCGTTAAGGATGCTGGCCTCGGTCGCCTGCTCGCGCGCGGAGCGGTACTGAATCAGATCTTCGCCTGGATAGTAGTGGCGTCGATCGCGCCGCGTCGGGTGCTGCGCATATTTCAGTTCCTCGAAGAGTTCCTGTGTCGAAAGCCGGCGCGGTGAAAGATTGGCCGTCTCCATCGAGCTTTCGATGCCACGCAGAATCGATTCGAGTTCGGCGAGATAGGTGTCGTGCTCCTTGCGCGTTCGCTGGATTGCCTTCTTCTGGCTGAGCGTGAAGCCGCCAAGACGCCGGTTCTGCTGCGCTGAATGGTAGAGCTTGGCATGAATGCGTGGGTCCCAGATGAAGTACACGTGAAGCCGGTTCTCGAAGTAGAAGCCGCTCTTTTCCTTGAGCTTCCACATCTTGAGCCGATGCGCGTCGAGCGCCATGACCTCTGACTTCTGAGTGCGTTGCTGATTCACATAGTCATCGAACAAAAAGTCCAGATGCTCAGAGATCTCGTAGCGGAACTGAATCCTCATGCTTACATCGGGCACTCCACGAATCAGCGCCTCCAGCATCGACTTCGCCTGATTCCTCTCCTCATCCGTGGCGAAGTAGGAAAGCACGCCTTTCAATTCATAGCCAGCGACAAAGGCGCCATTCGTGCGCACCATGACGTTGTCGCCCTGGGGCAGGTCGCGCAGCGGCAACAGTTCGCATACGGCTGGAACCTTCATCTTCTTGTCGTGCTCCGCATAAGTCATCGGCATATAGGTTCTCCCTTGGCAGCATCGAGTGCCTTTTGCGCCAGAGGCACAAGCGGCGTAATCGTGTCATGGAACCGCGCAGCGAAGAGCACACTCGCGAAGATCACGCGAGCCGCCTCAGCATCGGCATCAATCGCCATCGATCCATCCTTGCGGGTTTGAAATGAGGTCCGCATAGAATCACTCCTCGTCTTTTCATTCTTCGTCGTCAACGATGTAAGGCTGCACCAACTCCGAATCTCGCTCAAGTGCGCACCAGGCGTGCGGCGCAATCAAAGACTTGACCAGGTCCGTCAAATAGCCGCGCGGCTTCGTGCGCATCGAATGCCAATCGAAATTGGCAGAATCGATCCGGCGAGAGATGGAGTTTGCGATAGAGGGATTCACGAATCCATCCGCGACAATCGTTGGTGCCAAGGACATGATCCTCGACAACAACGATGCGAAAGTCCGGTTGCTCCATCACCAGTTTGCAATCGGAGATCAGAATCGAGAAGTACACGATCGCTGCCTCCGGCCAATGCTGAAAACGCTCAGCAATCGGCTTTGCATGCGGCTGATCGACGAAGTAGAACTTGCCGTCCTTCGCCGAACCGCTTGCACCAACCAGTTTGTACTCCACTCCACCAAAAGAGAGTTGTGCCATGCGGTTTTCCACCACCGATTGCTCGTATGGTGTCAACTCCGCCGGTACACTCACGCGCGCTACTCGGATGCCGGGATAGAGTTCCCTACGTGTCGAACCAGATTAACCGCAAACTTGCTCGCTGGGCATTCCGCACATTAACGAGTGGCGGCTTCAAGTTGCCGGCATTTGCTCTGGCAGATGACGGCATCCTGGTCGAGCACGAGGGCAAGATACTCGCGGCCTCGGACTGGATACCGGAAGACACCGCCATCACAAGCGTCACGGCCGAGCAGAGTCTCTGCATACGCTATCCAATACGGATGCAGGAGGACTTGCTGCCCGTCCGTCATATCGCAGATTCGGAACTTGTCCCGATGCTTGTACGCGCATTGGGCAGGACGAATCTATCTGAGCCGTTGATTGCCTACATTCTGAAACGTCAGCTTCGCATGGAGGGAACTTACATCCTGCATTCGGAGACGGCGAAGCGGAATGGCGGCGACTTCGACTTCGATACCATCTGCGCAATGCCATCCGACGAGTTTCCAAAGTTCGTTGCCGGAAGGATCGCGCATGGAGAGAGATTCCATCAGGAAAAGACCAAGCACAAAAAGGCGAAGTCTCCCTGGTGGAACGTGTACTTGGTTGCGATGAAGGCCAGAGGAAACCGGATTGGATCAATCACCGATCTGAAGACCTCATGCCTCGCAGCCGGACGGCCTGATCTTGCTTACAAGCTTGTCGAGCAGTTGCAAAACGCGCTTGACTCGCTCAAACACAGGGTTGAGATCGATGAGTCGGTCATCAGCGATATTCGGAAAGAGGTATCTCCGGCGCCTTGGCTCCGCTACAAGCGTGAGCGCAGGGTTTCGGATTTGCCGCTTCATCTCGACGTCGCCGATACCGACAAGGTTGGCCGTCTTTACAACGTCCTTCGCAAGGAACTGGGTGACATCCTGAACGAACGCATGGCGGTCGAAGACTTCCGAGGCATCTTCTCTGGCCACACTGTGACCAAAGAGATGTTCGAGGAATGCCAACTTGTCAATGCAATCTACGGCGATGTTGCGGCGCAGATCACTGAGCGCGAGGAGCAACTGAAGCTGGAGTACGGCAACTCTCAGGCATTGTGGGAAGCCGTGCGCACCAGCGACGACAAAGACCAACGGAGATCGGCCGTACTTCTGCGGAACAAAGCGCAGTCTGCGCTCTGGGAGTTTGAACAGGATGCCAAGGAGCAATTCAGTGGCTTGCACCTGTTCATGCACTACTGGGCGCAGGGAAAGCAGGACATCCGTCCTCGCTCAGGGCTGCGGCTGTTTCAATGACGGAGGGATGCTCGATAGATGAGATAACAATATGGCGTTTGAGCCGGTTCACTCTCGCCGCGCCGAGGATAGCCAGGTTGTTGCTCTCAGTTGCACCCGAGGTTATCACGAACTGATCTGGTGTATCTGCCCCTAACATCTGACAAAGACGAGCCTTCTCGGCGGCTATGACCTGAGGAATTCCATCGAAACGTGCAATAGCGGATGAGGGATTCGAATAACGCGCAGTTAGAAATGGCCGCATGGACTCCTCGACACTGTCGAACATCGAAGACGCGCAGAACCGGAACCAAAGCATCAGTCCCGCTCTCTCTGAGTAGGTCTGTTATATGGTTCAGTGCTGGCAGTAGCCTGCAATGGTCCTGTTCTTCTGTCGGTAGATGGAACTTCCAGCCATCTTCTGCTTCCTGATGAAATCCGCCTTTGCGTAGGATGGACAGATAAAGAGCCATCTCTGGGGGACGCTTCGAATTATCCATGCCGAGCATCGGCATGGATGGAGCTGTGGCCATCGCTTCAACTAGCTTTGTGCGGGCAGCGACCGCAGCGCTGCTGGGAGACCGGCGATTGATTAGCTCATTGAGCACATGAGGTGACTCAGAGTAAATCTGGCCGCACTGATCGCTCAAAAAGCCAAGCAGCTCTCGACCGGATTTCAACCTAACTTCACTGCGGAGGGAGAACCAAGTCATCGGTGGAGCTATAGGAAGCTCAAGACTGTCGAGTCCGCACAATCGCTCTCTGAAACGACGTTCCGCCCGTGCAACTTGGCGAGCCACTTCTTCGCGCGCGTAGCGATCTCCGGCCAGTGCAGGAGTGTTGGCCTGGACCCATTTCCATGTTATGAGATCGGTTAGGGCGGCAGCGCTACTCGTTGGCGGCTGGGCGATGGCGATGTAGAACCCTTCGCTTAAGCTTTTATGAAAGGCTCGCAACTGTTTCTCAGATTCTCGAAACTGAGCCTGGTTAGCGGGCAATATTACCCTCAGATTCAAGTCGGGACCCTTCCCGCTCAATACTGGCTGGTCTTTGAGCAGTTGAGGTAGCCCTGTTGCTGGGACAAACTGTACTTCACCATAACGAAGTGTTCCGGACCGAAGGTAATGCCCACGAGGAACGATCTGCTCGGGAGGCAGTTGTCGGCAGAGTAACCCAATGTTGTCTTCACCTGACTGTGTTGCCACAGATCCACGTTTGAATTCTTCGTCAAGATTGACTGATGTATGGGGCCAGAGACAGAGTCCTCGCACTGTGCCTCTTTCATAGAGGACACCGCGGTTCTTCATTTCCCTGATGGCCTTGGAAATGGCGCGCTGGTTCGTTCCATTGTCCAGCGCCAAGTGAAGGAATTCCTGTGTCGCCGGAAGATCTGGGGCGTCAAGAAGATTGAGAAGTGCGATGCACTTAAAAACGCTCTCTTCCTCGATGTTGTCGAGCGGGGTTGAGGCTAGAAGCGAATCAACATAACCCCAATGAAGGTAAGAGTTTCCCATATTGATGGACGGGGAGAGATTCTGCTTGACGTAATCAAAAAGGTGATAAAGACGATATGGAATTAATTTTGAACCGATCAACTGGATGTGGTGCTGCAATCCCATCGGCTCGGAGGCAGAGATAAAACTGAAAAGAGAACGCTCGTTCTGCCCGAATTTACGAATCGTCCTCACAAGTACTGGTAGTACGGTCGGGTGGAAGGGGAAGATCGCCGGGCCAAACCGACTTAGTTCTAATGCTGCAGAGGAACCATACAGGCCGGACCGGACTGCGCCGAGCATGGCCTTTGTGCAATCAGCTGCTACTTCACGAGGCAGGGCTTTGATGTTAACACTCAAAGTGGCTGCAACGAGAGTTACAAACTGCTCCAGAGGATGAGTGTAGAGAATTTCTTCCAATCGACCGGCAACCTTATCCCACTCTCTACGAGCAGCGGAATCGAGTCCCGCCGAGTAGGCTGCTACGCCTTGGTGAAGCATAACCACGAGAATGAGAGGTTGGTCACCACTGCGCGCAGCCTCTTCCGCCAGGCGTTGCAGAAGGAAGATGTCATCAAATTCTGGATTTTGAGCGGCGAATTCCAAGTTCTTCCCAAGTTCATCCAAAACCAGAAGGACACCTTTGTAACCATTAGACCGTGCCTGGCCTATCGACTTCTTCACCTTCAACAAAACTTCATCCGTTGTAGGCTTCGTCCCGCGCGATACTTTGCAACCCAGTGCACGAAGTACCGTCACTCCTAGAGGTTCATGATCTCCGGTCGCAAGGCGAGGCTGAACCCGAATACGCTGACAAAATGGATGAAGTGCCTTGGGTAAAGCTCGGGTATTGCCTGCTGAAATGCGCGCGAGTGCCAAACCAAAAGCACTCTTTCCCGATCCATAATCGCCGGAAATGCGGAACGCACGCTGGGTGGAGTCCGACCGGAATGCCGAACTTATGCGCGAGAGCGCGTCCGCCGCGACGGGAGTCAGAACAAACCCAAGCGAAGACGTTGTGTCGGCAAAATCACCCTCCAGATGCACAGAGCGCATGTGTCTGGGGTGAATATTCAACAGTGATTCCATCGACTTTTCGCGTTGGATTCTGGCGACTTGTGTGATCTTGTTCATACAAAACTCGGGGTCAGATACGCTGCCTTTAGTTCACTGAACCCATCTTTCTTCTCGGGGCGTTGCAATTGACGCAGATTCATTGATTCGATGATTTGAAAAATCTTTGGCTGACGGGAAGCCAGCTCGGTTACGCGCTGAAGAATTTCGGTTTCGTGCATTTTCAGGATTCGGCCTGGACTGTGTTGTCCTGAAATCAATTCTCGGAGTGGAGTTGTTCGCTCGTCTGGGTAATGCGTGTTCCACCAATCATGAATGAAGAAGGCAAATAGCTGATTTGGAATTGCGCGTCTAGGCGAAGGATCAAAGGAATAGCGGCTTTCCCACTTGCCGACAGCATTCGGCCTTTCTCCGAAAGGCTGAATGAGCCGGAGTACTGACATGGCGCTATCCAGATGATCTTCTCCCTTATTAGTGAGTGGAGGGCGATAACTGTGGAGGAACACTTCCCAATGCTGACGAAGCGTGACCGCAGAATTAGGCCTCTGACCGCGATTAGCTTCCTGTTCGAAGGCTTCGATGACCTGTGAAGCGCTGAAATCCAAAGCTGGCCAACGGTTGAACAGGCACTCCCAAGCGAAGAACGGGGAAACTGAATTGGTGCTGATGAGCCAATGCAGAACCCATGAAGACGTCACGTCTTCAAAAAAAGGGTCTAGTCCCGTTTCGGGGTGGAATATCTGCTCGCCAATGGGCGTTAGTAACCAAGCTCCATCGACCCGACTGGCGATTTGAAAAGCTTCAATCCAGCAGCGCAACGCCTCGACCATATTTTTGCCGAGTCCAAGCTCCGTAATACCTTCATCAATGTCGGTAAGCGGATCGTTACCTGCGACGATTTCCCGCACAGCTTTGGGAATCCACGCAATGCGAAGTGGGAATGTTTGGTGTCCTGAGAATCGGAAGGTGGGCTCGTTTCGCGGTGCGGGCAGCGACGGCGGGACTCCAAGCCGCTGGACGTTTGAATTGTGCACTTCGCTCGATTTTGTCATGTTTTAAGCCCATAATCCCTAGAGGTTTGCGCAGACTAGCGGTGACCGTAGCTCCAAAAACGGCTCTGGAAAACCGAACTGTAGAGGAGAAGATGCCGCATATCCAGTCCCATTTGGCAGTCGCGCTTCTGGACGGAAATCCTCAGTAATCTTAACAGACTGATGTATCAACTCGTTGACGGCGACGGGCCTCGAAAGGCAAGTTGATCGGCTCCCTGTCTACAAGTTGGCGTCGTGATCGATGGTTGAATATGCACGCTTTACGGCGGTTCCCCCACTTTCCATCCTGACAAATCCTGAATTGCATTCAAACCCATCGACTTTTCTGATCCAAAGCCGGAGAAAAACCATGAGACTCCACCAGAACCAACTCTGCCCGATCCACCGCTCCCGTTTCTGCTGCGGTAGAGAGGCAATCCCGAGAGAAAGACGTCAGCGCCAGATGGGCGTTCGGCGCGTAGAAGACCCACATCACCCACGAGGATACCGGGAACTCCGCTCCAACAGTGAAATGCGGAAACTGCTCGACCGGAAGATTGCCACCCAGCGTGGCAAGTGCGCCCTCTGTGACGAAGCGTTCACTGATTATGGCGACATCGTACCTGACCATATCCATCCCCGCGGCATGGGAGGGGCATGGCGGGACGACCACCCGGAAAACATTCAGGCGGTTCATTGGTGGTGCAACGGGGAAAAGGGATCGAGCAGAGCGTGATCTTATGTCGGGATGCCAATTCCTTCTATCTTTTGTGTTTTTAATCAGATGCAAACAGTGTTGTCGCCATGAATTCAGTATTATCGCAAAAATATAACAGTTTATGTTATATTCAATACGTGACCGGAGACGAACTCAAAAACGCCCGTAAGGCGTCCGCATGGACGCAAGTTCAAGCCGCCGCGCGGCTCGGCGTGACCCAGGCCTATTTGTCGATGGTCGAGCGGGGAGAGCGGGTCGTCTCCTCAGAACTTGCCTCAAAAGTCGTGGAAGTCTTTGAGGTCCCGGCCACGGCGCTCCCGCTTGCGGACTACCAGACACGCGCGCGCGACGCCGGCTTCTTCCAGTCGATGTTGGGCAGCCTGGGCTATCCGGGCTTTGCCTATCTGCGCAGTTCAGCCCGATTGAATCCGGTCGAACTGCTGATGGAGGCGCTGGACTCGGACGATCTGGACTCGCGGGTTACAGAGGCGCTGGCGTGGCTACCTCTGGCCTACCCGCATCTAAACTGGGATTGGCTGACGGCGAATGCAAAGTTGCGGGATCGCCAGAACCGGCTTGGGTTTGTGGTCGAACTGGCGCGGCAGGCCGCTGAGAGAAAAGGACGCTCCCAGTTGGAAGAGGAGTTGGCCACACGCGTCGCCAAGCTGGAGTCCTCTCGTCTGGTGAAAGAAGATACTCTATGCAGAGAGTCGATGACACGCGCCGAGCGGGTTTGGCTGCGCGAGCATCGACCGAAGTTGGCCGAACACTGGAATCTGCTGACAGACCTTACCGTGGAGCAGCTCGATCATGTCGCCCTCTAACCAGCCGCCGGAACCATGGAACTCCTTCTTCAGGGAGTTGGATGAGGCAGTCGATACGACCGTGCGCTTCGACTGCATTGGAGGTTTCGTCGTCACGCTGCTCTATGGTCTGGAGCGGCCCACGGCGGATGTCGATGTCATCGAGCTTGCGCCACGCGCCGCCGCCGAAACCATGATGGAACTTGGCATTCGCGGCGGCCCGCTGCATCAGAAACATCGCATCTATCTTGACCGCGTGGCCGTTGCCGCCATCCCGGAGAGCTACGAGGATCGCCTTGTCGAGATGTTCCCAGGTGCCTACCGCAACCTCCACCTGATGGCGCTTGACCCTTACGACCTGGCCCTATCGAAACTCGAAAGAAATAGCCAGAAAGACCGCGACGATGTGCGCTTTCTGGCGCGTAGCGTTCCGTTTGACCTCGACATTCTTCAGGAACGTTACACGACGGAGTTGCGCTGGCAACTCGGCGTTCCCAAGCGAGAAGATCTGACCATGCAACTCTGGCTCGATGCAATCCGCGAAGACCGCGGCATGGCCCCCACAGCGAGCGAGTAGAACGGTTCCTGAAGTTTCCCAACCATACCTTGCCCGACTGTGTGCTGCTCAATTCAGACTCGGCGATAATTCTCATTTCTGCCAAACTATTGCCAACATGATCCTCTACACCGATGGATTTGAACGCGGCCGCATGATTGTTACGCGCAACAAGGGTGTTCTGCTTCTCACTTTCTGGCAAACAGAACGTCCAAAATAAACGAGGCGTTATGCGAATCGCTTTCCTCCCCTCCTTTCGCATTGCTGCCGGTTTGCTGCTGGTCGTCCTGTTGGGTGTGGTCGGATCGCAAGTCCTCCGCAGGAGGAATCCCTGCTTCCAAGAATGCGCTCTGGCTGCTCGCATTGAAGTTTGCGCCGGCTATGCTGGCCAAGACCCCCATCGTGCTTGAGACGGAGAGCCTGGGCCGCAAGGAGTTCCACAGAAGAGTGACCATCCTCGTGAACCGCCATACCGCCAGTGCAGCCGAAATGATTGTTGCGTTTGCGCGAGAGAACAAGCTGGCCACAATCGTCAGCGAGAAGACTGCCGGAAAGTTGCTCTCCGCCACTTCAGTCAAGGTCGGCCAGGGATTCCGGTTGGCACTGCCCACTGGGGCATACTACACATGGAAAGGCTCAGCACTTGAAGGAACGCCCATCCAGCCGGACGAACTGGTTGCATTCGATTGGGATGTAGCGCGGCGAGAAAACAAGGACAGACAACTTGAATGTGCCATTGCGCTCACCTTCCACAAAATGGAAGTATGACAACTGCGTGCGTAAGCTGACTGGCTACCGAAATTGGAGCGGGTAGTAGTACGATGCCTGATCCTGTTCATGGGTCGTTGCAAGAAAATAGGACCCAGGTCTGGAATTCCGCAAATCGAGATCAATGGAGACTTCTTCCCGGCCTCCGTTGCCGGTTGCATTTGCGCTGCCGTGAGCAAGCGGGTCATTGACCGTCTGATCGCGCGTAATGGCGACCGTGTACTGACCAGGTCTGCTGAAGCGGGGGAGGATGATCTTCACCCTGACCAATGCTGCAGGTAACGACACCGATTGCAACGGACTGGGTTCGGCTGAGTTGGATGAAAGGCTCCGAAGCGTCCCGGCGTTCGATAGGTCAATGGTCTCGGGAATTGCTGCCATATTGTCGGCTGGGTGCGGCGCGCTCGTTCCGTGCCACGACACTACAACGAATGCGGCGACAACCAAAAGACAACAACCAACGGCGGCTGTGAACAACAGTCTTCGCCGACGCGATTGATGATGGGACCGCAGTTCAAGCAGTCTTCTCATACAGGCAGGACAATTCGCGACATGATCCACTCTCGGGTCTGACAGAGCGATCTGCTTGGATTGTCGGGCAACGCTTTCCAGGAACGCTTCGTCAGGACAGGGGCCGACAGGCGCAGTTCTCCCGTCGAGGACACGTTCCTGATATTGCCTTGTGACCCATGCATCAAGGCGATCTTCCACACGAGAGAACCAATGCAATTTCATCAACATTGAGACAATTCTCCAGGCTGGGAGAGATCATGGAGCAACGACTCCATCTCCCGGATATAGGCTCGCCGAACAGCGGTATGGTCCATTTCGAGATCCTCAGCGATCTTCCGCCACGAATACCCCAGCGCACGCCATTTCACAATCGACTGGGCAAGGGGTGAGAGCCGCTCCAACAACTCTTTCCCATAAACCCTCTGCTCTGCCTCTGGTTGACCGATATACAACTTTTCCATATCTATCAACGACCCATGCGGAATCTCTAATCGCCGCTTTGCGGATTGCTGCAGTGCGCGGCGTTTGATCACGCTCTTGATGCGCGCTGCCAACTTCATCTCCGGGCACTCCGCATGACGGAGAAGGTAACTAGACGCATTCTCTACCGCGTGATCCATGAGGTCATAAGCGGCAGCGTGATCGTAAAGATATGTCCAGGCACAGCGAATTGCATAAGGCCAAGCTGTCTTTGCAGCGGCCTCCAGTTTTTCATTTGAAGCCGGGCTTCCTGTCGGATGTGCCCAACTCCATGTTGGCTCTTTCCAGTTGCTGCCTTGTGGCTGCATATGAGAGCGTCCGTCACGCAGGGGGGATAACCGCTACACATCTTGAGGTGTTTAGACCGCAGCCAGATTGTTACGGTAGCAACAAAATTCCACATGCCTGCCCCAAACACCCGACGAAAGTGCCTTTAGTAGTTACAGGGAAAGATGCGACAGAACGTCCCGCTGTAATCATGACGTCGCTTCGCTGTTGAGCCACGGTGAAGCATGATCCAGATTCTGCCACAACAGGGGGCGCATTTCAAGTAGGAATCAATGAAGTTCGCCGCGATATGTTCGCAAACAGGAGACGATAGCTGTCCGAGTGAGAAAGAGACTTGCCAAGCTAACTGCGACTGCGGTGGCGCGGCGTAACTGTGTAAGTGTTGCCTGCAATCAACCTGACTCAAGGAGAATGATGATAAGGCGGAGCATGACTCCGCATCTCGCTGTTCGCTTCAAGAAAGATCAATAGGGATAGGGGTTTCTCTGCATCTCCTCACTGCCGAGGTGTCCCCCATGACTGCTGAACACAGACCGAGGTCGTCTGATGTTTGGGGCCCAGATGCCATAGCTTTGGCAATTCAGGCCCGTGTGCTTTCAGGCCATAAACTCGACCAACTGGTTCGCCGCTTGCAACGGCAAACCGGCCGGTCCAGGGAGGCGTGTTGGCGATTTGTGCTCCAGACTGGTTTGAACAGCCGAGACGAGCACCGGCGCTGGACTGAAGAAGAAATCGAGTCCCTCCGCGAGCAACTGGCCTCGCATTCGGTCGAGGAGGCTGCAAGCATCCTTGGCCGCAGCGCGAATGCCATCCGCTGCAAATTGCGCAGGCATGACTTGAAGGTCAAGGAAATCCGTTGCGACTGCTTTTCGGTCGAAGCGCTGGCGCGGACTCTTCACGTAAGAAAATCCGAAGTTCACTCCTGGATCGAAGCGGGCTGGCTGGAGGCAACCGCGAAACTCGCCGGCAAGCGACTGACGCACATCATCACGCCAGAGGCATTCCGCGCCCTCTACACGCATCATCTCCGCGACCTACTGGAGCAAAAGAGGGTTCCAAACGTCGCGCTGTTCGAGGCGTTCTACAACTACTGCTTCGTGCCGAAGCACACCATTGGTACGCAACTGCTGACTGTTCGCAGGGACAAGAGGGAGCGTGAGGCTTTCACAGCGACACAAGAAGGCGTCGAAATTGATGATGAGGAAGATGATAACGAAGGAGGATACCGCGTCAGTCTTGGTGGTGATGTCGAGTCCGAGCAGGGCGTAGACAGCTAACGCGCCCGGATACTCGTCTCTACGAGCATGACGTGTAGATCCTAGATTCGTCAGGCTCACCGTAAGAAGGCTAGAGCCATAATCGCTTCGAACCTGTGCCTTCCACCGTGTGAAAGTGGTCATACGGTTGCTGAATGATAATTATGGATTAGAAGTCGGCGCAGTGGTAAAAACCGGCATTACTAGCGCAAATTGCCACCAAATGTTCAACACGTTTTAGCCGTGGATCAATCTGGTTGGGCGTGGGGAATCAGCCCGAAGTTCTTTCGTCAGCGTGGTGTCTCTATACTCGTTGCCCTTCTATCTTTTCCCCACGTCTTGTAAAGGCCGAGATAACCGTAGTTTTCGGTTTGGCCTGCGATAGAGTGGCCATAGGCGAAGAGCAATTGCAGTCCCGGCGTTTTGAAGTGGTAGTACCCTCCCGCATCGATCATCGTCGATGACTGGTTCTGCGATGGGGTGGAAGCTTCGCGTGCGTGAGAAAAGACTTCGGCCGACAATTCCAGCTTCTTGCTGATCTCCCGCTTCACGAGGAATCCACCATAAAGATAGTTGCGATGATCCGTCTGCGGAACGAAAGCATATCCCATACCGCCGCACAAACTCCACGACCCAATATCTTTCGCGATCCAGATAGGTAGTTTGTACCACGTCTTGCCTAGCCCCAGTCCACGCGTGGAATTACCTGTCGGAATCTCGAACATGGGGAATGCGCCAATCTGCGGACGGCGCTTCGCCTGTTGGATGAAACCGTACTTCACGCCCAGTTCCATATCTGTCAGGCCATAGGCGCTCGTACCTGTTCCGTCTGGATAATACACAGGATTGTTTGACGGCAAAGCTGCTCCAAAGGGCAGGATCGCGTGTAACTGAACGTTGGGAATGGCGCCCCAGTTGAATTCAAATGCCAGCACCACCGGATCATATTCTGCCGGAGTGCTATCCACGGCACCGAAAACATACGCTTCGTAATGACCCAGATCCACCGGCGTAGGATCGTCCGTCTGAAACGGGGGACCGGCCTGCGCTGATAGCAGGCGAGTAGCCATGAGGAGGAGAAGAATCATTCCTGCAACGTAAAATCTTGTCCGTATCTGCATAGTCAAATTCCTTCATAACTTTAAATGATTTCAAGAATACGTGGGAATCAAAAGCGATAGATATGGCGCGATTCGCCAGTGTTTCCGCAGTCGAATCGCGCCATGGATCAGAACAGATCGCCTATGGGCGGAAAGGTCAGCAACAGGCTGAAGCCAAGCAGTGCGAGCGCGATGACGTTGATGCGCCGCAGAGAGACAGTCCTCTTGCGCCAGCGCCAATTGAGAATTGCCCATGCGGCGAGCCAGAGAAGAATGGCCACGGTGGTTTCGCCGGAGAGCGCGCCGGTTGGCTTGTAAAAGACGAACAGGTTCTTGACGAATGCAGATTTGTCGGCCGCAATCGCGAAGAATGCCACCGCGAATGAGCCGATGCCCGCTGACAGAATGGCAGCGGCGCCGGAGCCATTGAGCAGGTCAGCGGAGTGATCCGAATTAATGTTGGTTGGTGCGCTCATGGTTATTCTCCTTGTACCAGATGAATTGTTTGTCCGCCATCGACGGGGGCATTCTTGTCGAGCATGGCGCCGAAGAATCCAGCGATGCCGGCTGCGAAGAGCGAAACTGCAGTGAATCCCAGCAGCGTGGAGCGAAGCTGCGGATGATGTTTGAGATCGCGCGCATAGCGGATCGCGATGAACGCAGCCGCTGTGATGGCGATGGGGACAAGCCAGGCGACGTGCTCCTTCCACTCCATGCCGATCAAGTGCCACTGGCTGGTTGCGGGGTGGGAGAGAAGAAGAGAACGCGGATAAGCGACGAGACTGACCGTGTCTTTGGGTGGCGCGGCGCGATACCACGGATAGATGATGTAGGTTCCGGTGAGTACGGTGAGCCAGGCCAACGCGGCCATGATGCTGAGATAGATGCCGAGGAAGCGATCTCTGCCTGCGGGATTCTGTGGCGGAGGTTCGGTTGAATATCGTTGATAGAGCGCGACAATCGCGCCTGAGCAAGCCAGCAGATAGAGCGCGCCGAAGCCCATGCCGTGAATCAGGGTCCAAAGACTGCGAGTGGAAATTTCCATTGTGGATGACCTCCGATAGGGATTTGCAAAGTAGATGTATGCAAGGGGAAATGCATCCATGCTCTGTTGTTTGGCGGCGCTCGATGATTGGAACGCCGCCGAAGATGGTTAGAAGGTGACCTTGGCCGCGAACTGAATCTGACGCTCGGTCCGTTGAAAGGTTGATTCAGAGGCTGCCGAGGAGATGATTCCATTGGCGGCTGTGCCAGCGGTTGCGGCCGGATTATTGAACTGCGGCGTATTGGCGAGGTTGAAGGCCTCCGCGCGCAGTTGAAGAACCTTCGATTCTGTCAAGTGAGTATCCTTGAAGAGCGAAAAGTCCACCGTCTTTGTGCCCGGACCTTGGAGAATATTGCGACCGGAGTTTCCCCACGTCCCCGCTGTGGGGACCGCGAAGGCCGCAGTGTTGAACCACTTCCCGAGCGTGCGCTGTCCTTTCGGCAGCGATCCGTTGCCGAATCCGGGAAGCAGTTGTGCGCGGGGCGACAGTCCATCTCCCAACGCTGTGCCCGAAGCCACGGAAAACGGCAGTCCGTCGAAGAACTGCGCAATGGCGTTCACCTGCCATCCACGTTCCAGCGGTCCCAACAGTCCGCGGCCCTTGAAGGGCAACTGATAATTCGCGCTGGCGACAAAGCGATTTGGCACGTTGTAGTCCGCATTTCCGTAATCGTAACGGAGGTTATAGGGATTCGTAACGGAGGCCGATTCACCCGAACCTTCGTCCAGGGCGTGACTGTAGGTGTAGGAGGCTAGGAAGCTCAGCCCATGCGCACGACGCTCAGCTGTAACCTGCAACGCGTTGTAGCTGGAAACCTGCCGGGTCTCAAGTTCGCTGATCTGAGCGAAGACATAGGTATTGGTTCCTGGAAGATTTCCGTAGGGACGATTCGCTGTAACAGTGGTCGCACCATTCAATCCCAACTGACCCGCGTTGATGTCCCGCAAATTGTCCAGGTGGGTTCCCTTCGTGCCGACATATGCCAATTTGAGGACGGTCGAGAAGGGGATCTGCTGCTCGATAGCCACATGCCACTGCTCGGTGTATGGAGTTTTGGCATTTGGATCAACGGCAAAGGCGGGCGTGTTGGGTCGCAACGCACTGCCCGATGTGACTTGGGTATGAGCATATCCATTGCTCGCATAGTTGAATGGAGTTCCGTTGGCGGCGGCTCCAAATGTGGCCGAGTTATTGAACGCCCAATAATCATCCACGGGGACATTTGCCGACAAAGTGGACGAATTGCCTACGTCGGGCGCTGCGTAGTAGATGCCGAAGCCAGCGTGGAAGACTGTCTTGTTGGTGATCTTGTAGGCAGCGCCCACGCGCGGCGCAAAGTTCAGGTTGTTGCCGCTCAGGCCGCTGCGCGGGATACCGTTGGTTCCCACCTGTTCCAAGGCAGTTGTCGAGATGGAGGGAACAAAGGCCCACTCTTTGTTGTTGACTTCGGTCCAGGGCCATCCGAGGAAGTTCTCATAGTGCACACCCAGATTCAAGGTCAGCCGGTTGCTGACCTTGTAGTTGTCTTGCGCATAGAAGGATAGATCGCTCTGCCGTAAGCCGACCTCAGAGGGGAAGGAGTAGCTGCCGCTCGCCGGAGCTCCGAAGAGCAGATCGCTCCATGCCAGTCCGGTATAGCGTATGGTAAAGCCTTCGGAACCGTGCTCCGCGCCGGTTTGGAACATATTGTATTCGAGACGTATCAGATCGAAGCCGAGATCCAGCGAGTGCTTGCCGCGAACCAGAGTGAGATCGTCGTCCCACTGATAGTTGTTGGTTCCGATGTTGGTGGGACTGTTGCCGGCGTCGCCGATCGGCGTGTAGCCCGTGAAGGTCATCACCGGCAGTCCGTCCGACAAGGGATTGTTCGGGTTATATACGCCGGGAATGTTGAGGTTGGAAGGCGACGCAAGTTGCAACCCCGCATCCCAGTTCTTGGCATAGACAAAGAAGCGAGTCCAGCCGTAGCGCGCAGTGTTGATAATGGTCGGAGAGAAGATATGCGTTTCGCTGAGCACAGCCTGATGCGCGGGGTCCGATGCTGGGCCGCAGATGACGTCGCCCACCAGAGGCGTCGGCAGGACGCCGGGCTGGGAGAAAATGTCATGGCCTTGACTATAGCGAAGGAAGGCGCTGTCTTTCTCGGTAAACTTGCGGTCGATCTTCACGTCGAAGTCGTCTTCGTTGATGATCAACATCGGGTTGTAACTGAAGTTATTGGCGATCGTCGCACCGGCGATATTCGGCTGCGCATATTGCTCGTAGAATTGCAGAATTTTTGCGCCCGTCGTATCCCACCCAGGATCAGTATTCAAAATCGGATTGGAAGTTTGGGTTAACCAATCGAGATAGACCTTTCCGTTCACTGGATTTTTGATTTGCGGATCCGGGTTTGATGCTGTCACCTTGGATTTCAATGTTGGTAAATACGCTTTTAAGTCAGCGCTTTGAACGACGCCGCCCGCGTCGGTGATAATGATATTTGGAACACTGTCAATGTTCGTCTGGCCCTGAGCAAAGCGCTTTCCGGCATAGTCGGCAAAGAAGAAGGTCTTGGGGTTGGCCTGTTTGTAAAAGACCGGTCCGCCGAAGGTGACGCCAAACTCGTTTTGCCGCAGAGGCGCTTTGGCGGCCGTCGTATTGAAGTAGTTTCTGGCGTCCAGGGCGGTGTTGCGCAGAAACTCGAAGACGTCGCCGTGATACTTGTCTGTGCCGGACTTGATGACGACGTTGATGGTGCCGCCGTTGCCGCGTCCATAGCGCGCATCGGCATCAGTGGTCTCTTCCGAGAACTCCTGAATAGCGTCAATGGGCGGAAAGATCGCCGTCATGCTGTTATGGTTCTCCTGGTCGCCAATGCCATCCACAAGCGTTCGATTTTCCTGAGGGCGAGAGCCGTTGATGGCGAAGTACGAGGGGCCGCGCTGCTGCGTATAGGGAATGCTGGAGGCTTGGGTTGTCGTCGGGATAGCGCCCGCGCCCAGGCTAAACAGCTCATTGAAGTTGCGACCGTTCAGGGGAAGATCCCTGACGGCTTCTTCGGTGCGCAGATTGCCGACGCTGGAGCTTTCAGTCTCCAGCAGTTCGCCGGAGGACTGGACTTCGATGGTCTCCGCTGCGGTTCCCACCGCCAGATTCGCATCTGCGGCAACACGCTGGCCAACTTCCAACCGGACAGATTCAACGACTTTGCTGAATCCTGCAACATCAATCTGCACTGTGTAGTCGCCAGGGTGTAGAGGCGGGGTTACATAAATTCCCTGTGCATCGGTGGATGTGAGGGTGGTCAATCCGGTTCCGGTGTTGCGCACCGCTACGTGAGCGCCGGGGATCACCGCGCCGGTGTTATCTTTGACCACGCCGGTGATGACTCCGGTTTCAACGATCTGTGCTTGCAGCGCAGAAGCAGCCACAAGAACGAACAGTGCTGCGAGCAAGAGCGATAGATTTCGCTTGACTAGATTTCGCAACGAAAAAAATGCAACAGACATACTTGCCTCCTGGAGTGCGATCAGCTTTGACCGCACAGAAAAATGGCCCACGATCAACTCGTGGGCCATGGCACTGCGCTCCGCGCACACTGCCGTCAGACGGGAACGATGCACTTGCCCACGACACAAGGCGCATCCACTTCGGGGATTTGCGTGAAGCGACAACAACTTCCTGCCTTGCGGGCAATCTTCTTTTGAATGCTCATCTTCTTTTCCTTTTCGTGAATTTTCTGAATGAATTCGCTTCGATTTGCGCAAATAATCTGATGCGAAGCAAAGGATTCAATTGATTTTCAAGATTCGTAATCCCTGACAAAGCTGTCTGGCGAGCATTAGCCACAGCAAAGTGTAAACTTCACTGCGCAGCCCGTGGGCTTGATCAATGATGGGTTGGGAGAGAGAAAGCGGGTGTCAACAACACGAGCGACGGAGGGTCGGCTCGGAGGCGGGCGCGATGGCTGCCTGGATGTTGATCTGCTCCTGCATATTCTGTATTGGGCCACAAAGATAAGATCGTGTCAAGCGCGACCGACGATTTCTCAGAAGACCTAAAAGTTTATCTGCTCGCTTGACAGCTTTCAAATCACCGTGCATCATCGAAATAGTTGATCTTCCAGGATCGGTCCTCGCATAGCCAAGGAATTGCCTGGATAGAGGAATCGAACATCATGCTTCATCGCCGCGCATTCCGCTGTTGTTGCCCTGTCGCATCACTGACAGTCGAGCAGCCTCGTGGGAATGCCGCCCAGATGCAATCATGACGCGATCTTAGCTGATCCGCATCTTCTGAGTCTTCGCAATCCCGGCCCACGAGCCTCTGCCTCGTGGGTTTTTCAATTGGGCGCCCGCCCGCATTGCGATTCAGGAAGAGAGCTGTATTCCGATGAAGCCGTTTCACATCATGGCCAAGCCACATGGCGCAATTTGCAATCTCAATTGCACCTACTGCTACTACCTGGAGAAGGAAAACCTCTACGCAGGCAGCGGGCGCGAGTTTCGCATGGCCGACGATGTGCTGGAAAACTATATCAGCCAGTACATTCAGTCGCAGCCCGACCAGCACGTCAGTTTTGCGTGGCAGGGCGGCGAGCCGACGCTGCTGGGGATTCCGTTCTTCGAGCGCGTCGTCGAGTTGCAGAAGAAGCACTCCGGCGGCAAGATAATCGACAACGCATTTCAGACCAACGGCACGCTTCTCGACGACGCATGGGGCGAGTTTTTGGCACGCAACAAGTTTCTCATCGGACTCTCGGTCGATGGGCCGGAGGAGATTCACGATGCGTATCGTGTGGACAAGGGCGGCAAGCCAACGCACACGCGCGTGATGCGCGGACTCGGCATTCTCAAGAAGCATGGCGTGGAGTTCAACACGCTCACCGTCGTCAATCGCCTGAACTCTTATCGCGCACGGGATGTATATAGCTTTCTCAAGGAGATCGGCAGCAAGTATCTGCAATTCATACCTATCGTCGAGCAAGTTGCCAAACAGCCAGATGCAAACGGGCTGGTGCTACTCAAGCCGTATTCGCGGCAGGAGTCGGCTGTCTCGGAGTGGTCGGTTGAGCCGCTGCAATTTGGGCACTTTCTGCAAGAGGTATTCGACGATTGGGTGGTTCAGGATGTTGGCCGCGTCTACGTGCAGGCCTTCGACGTTGCGTTGGAGTCGTGGTATGGCGTGCCGCAAACGCTTTGCGTCTTTTCTCCCAAGTGCGGATCGGCGTTGGCCGTTGAGCACAATGGCGACGTGTATTCTTGCGACCATTTTGTTTATCCCGACAACAAGTTGGGAAATCTCATGCAGAAGCATTTATCGAGTCTGGTGAACTCGCCGCAGCAAACGCGCTTTGGCAATGCGAAGGAGATTGGCCTTCCTTCCGATTGCCGTGAATGCGATGTGCGTTTCGCTTGCAACGGCGAGTGTCCCAAGCACCGCTTCATGCAGACAGCATCCGGCGAGTACGGGCTGAACTATCTCTGCGCGGGTTATAAGCATCTGTTTCACCACATTGATCCGTATATGCGCTTCATGGCGGACGAGCTGAAGCAGAATCGAGCGCCAGCGCGGGTGATGGAGTGGGCGAGAGCGAGAAGAAGCACGAATGCTGCATCTGCCTCGCCTATGAAGAAGCATGGAGCCGTGCTGGCTTAGAAACTTGTCGCGCATGGCTGTGATGATACGTATAACTATCGTCATCCCTTCTTCTATTTCACAGGTCGCGCAATCTTTGCGGTTTAATATCGCCGGCCCGATTGACAAACTTTTAACCGAGTCATCTCTGAATGACCGGAACCAACAGGAGATTTATGAACGAGAAAAACGTATTGAATGCGTTGACATCGACGCTAATCCTCGCGGCGGGGACGAGTCTCCCGCTGTATGCGCAAACGACGCAGCCGTATCAGGGAGTCGTTGGTAGAACACTCGCCGAATCGAAAGAATGGTGGCCGGAGCCGGTGAAGGCGCCCGCTGGTGCCCCAAACGTAGTGTGGATTCTTATTGATGATGTAGGCTATGGCGCTGCTGGCACATTCGGCGGGCTGATTCAGACTCCCACCTTCGACTCGCTGGCCAACAATGGTTTGCGCTATACAAACTTCCATACGACCGCAGTCTGCGCTCCAACCCGTTCTGCGCTGCTGACTGGCCGTAATAGCGCATCGGTGCATGAATCCGGGTTCTCAGACGTTCCGGTCTCCGCCGGTTTTCCTGGTTGGGATGGCCGGATTCCGTCCACCGCCGGAACCATTGCGGAAATCTTGCGCGACAACGGCTACAACACCTTTGCGGTTGGCAAGTATGGCATCACGCCGGACGATGAGGGAACCGACGCCGGCCCGTTTGACCACTGGCCGACCGGCAAGGGCTTTGACCACTTCTTCGGATTCCTCGGCTCTGCAACCGATCAATACAAGCCTGACCTGACAGAGGATCAAGCGCACGTGAAGCCCGATGGCCGTCACCTGAGCGATCAGATCACCGACAAGGCGATCTTTTATATCGACCGCCAGAAGAAAGCCGCGCCAGATAAACCCTTCTTCCTTTATTACGCGCCCGGCGCCACCCACGCTCCGCATCAGGTCGATCGATACTGGAGCGATCTCTACAAGGGCAAGTTCGACAAGGGCTGGGATGCATATCGCGAAGAAGTCTTCGAACGTCAGAAGAAACTGGGTGTGATTCCTGCCAATGCGATTTTGCCAGAGCGCAATCCGAGGATCAAGGCTTGGGACAAGCTGACTCCGGATGAGCAGAAGCTTTATGCGCGCTTCTTCGAAGTTTATGCCGGCTATTTGACCTATACGGACTTCGAGATTGGCCGCTTGGTGAATCACCTGAAGGAGATCGGACAGCTCGATAACACACTGATCTTCATCTCCATCGGCGACAACGGCGCCAGCAAGGAAGGCACGTTGAACGGTGATATTGACCGCAATCCTTGGGGCAAAGATTTCAATGAAGCGGAGAATATCGCATATAACCTGGCGAATATCGACAGGATCGGTACACCATCGGCTTCGGGAGGCAATTATCCGCTGGGTTGGGCGCAGGCCGCCAATACGCCTTTCAAGTATTGGAAGCAGGACGCGAACAGCGAAGGCGGCACGCATAATCCGCTGATTGTCTACTGGCCGAAGGGGATCAAGGAGAAGGGCGGCATTCGCACCCAGTACGGCCATGTGATCGACCTTCTGCCGACAACGCTTGATCTTGTTGGCATCAAGGCTCCAGAAGAGATTCGCGGCATCAAGCAGCAGCCGATCGAAGGAACCTCTCTGGCCTACTCGATTGACGACGCCAAGGCGCCTACCCGTCACACACTGCAGTACTACTACATCTTCGGTTCGAGATCGATCTATGACAACGGCTGGAAGGCCGAACTGGCATATCCGAACGACTTTAACTTCGGCGACGCAGCCAATGCACCCTTTGATGAAAACGCGTGGGAGCTTTACAACCTGAACGACGATCCGACCGAGCGCATCGATCTGGCCAAGAAGTACTCGGAGAAGCTTACGCAGTTGAAGGCCGAATACGAAGAGCAGGCCCAGTCACATCATCTTTATCCCTACATCACCTGGGACGATCTATTTCAGGGGCGTCTTCATCACACCTATCTGCCCCAGGGGTATGTTGACCGGTGGAAAATCGATCAGCAAAAGGACCAGAGCAAGGACAGCAAGTAGCATTGCCAACTCGGCTTGTTTCAGTTGCAGTCAGTTCACGCAAGCCGTGGACTGACTGCTGAATTCGCTAGGCGGCAGGTCGCCAAGTCATCTCTGAATGACTCGAAGCAACAGGAGATTTATGAACGAGAAAAACGTATTGAATGCGTTGACATCAACGCTAGTCCTGGCGGCGGGCGCAACTCTCCCGCTGCATGCGCAGACGGCGCAGCCTTACCAGGGAGTCGTGGGCAGAACGCTGGCCGAGTCAAAAGAATGGTGGCCGGAGCCAGTGAAAGCCCCTGCCGGCGCGCCAAACGTTGTATGGATTTTGATCGACGATGTGGGCTACGGCGCTGCTAGTACATTCGGCGGGGTGATCAACACTCCTACGTTTGATAACCTGGCCAACAACGGTTTGCGCTATACAAACTTTCACACCTGCGCCATCTGCGCCCCAACTCGTTCGGCACTTCTGACCGGACGCAACAGCGCATCGGTGCATGAATCAGGCTTCTCGCATATTGGCTCGTCGGCAGGCTTCCCCGGATGGGATGGCCGCGTGCCTTCTACGGCTGGCACCATCGCCGAGATTCTGCGCGACAACGGCTACAATACCTTTGCCGTCGGCAAGTATGGTGTAACTCCAGACGAAGATGCAACCGATGCAGGCCCATTCGATCGCTGGCCAACCGGCAAGGGCTTCGATCACTTCTTCGGATTTCTCGGTTCGGCAACTGATCAGTACAAGCCTGACTTGGTGGAAGATCAGGCGCACGCGACTCCCGATGGCCGTCACCTGAGCGACCAGATCACCGACAAGGCGATCTTCTACATCGACCGCCAGAAGAAAGCAGCGCCGGAAAAACCGTTCTTCCTTTACTACGCGCCTGCCGCCACGCATGCCCCGCACATGGTCGATAGATACTGGAGCGATCAATACAAGGGCAAGTTCGACAAGGGCTGGGATGCATTCCGCGAGGAGGTCTTTGAACGCCAAAAGAAGCTTGGCGTGATTCCCGCCAACGCGATTCTTCCCGAACGCAATGATACCGTCAAGGCCTGGGATGCGCTGACGCCCGACGAAAAGAAGCTCTATGCGCGCTTCATGGAAGTCTACGCTGGCTACTTGACCTACACCGACTTTGAAGTTGGCCGCCTGGTCAATCACCTGAAGGAGATTGGGCAACTCGATAACACGCTGATCTTCATCTCGATTGGTGATAACGGCGCCAGTAAGGAAGGGTCACAGGAAGGCGTAATCGACAAATCCTATCGCGGCAAGTTGGTCTCCGATGAGGATCGAGTCGCCTATAACCTGACCAACATCGACAAGATCGGCACGCCTGATTCCAAGAATGGCAATTATCCGCTGGGCTGGGCGCAGGCCGCCAACACGCCGTTCCGCTATTGGAAGTCGGACGCCAACAGCGAAGGCGGCACGCATAATCCGCTCATCGTCTATTGGCCAAAGGGCATCAAGGAAAAGGGCGGCATTCGTACCCAGTACAGCCATGTGATCGATCTTCTTCCCACTACGCTCGATCTGGTTGGCGTAAAGGCACCGGAAGAAATTCGCGGCATCAAACAGCAGCCGATTGAAGGAACGTCCTTGGCCTATTCGATTGACGACGCCAAGGCTCCGACGCGTCATACATTGCAGTACTACTACATCTTCGGTTCGCGGTCGATCTACGACAACGGATGGAAGGCCGAGCTGGCGTATCCCAACGATATTCTCACCAAGAACACAGTCGTGAATCCGCCTCTCGATGAAAGCAAGTGGGAGCTGTACAACCTGAACGACGATCCAACCGAGCGCATCGATCTCGCCAAGAAGTTTCCGGAGAAGCTGGAGCAATTGAAGGCCGAGTTCGAAGAGCAGGCCAAGTTGCATCATCTCGCTCCTTACCTCACCTTCGACGATATTAGAAGCACTCACCACACCTACTTGCCTCAGTGGTATCTTGACCGGCAAAAAGAACAAGCCGCACAGAGCAGCAGCAAGTAGTGTTGGCAGGATGTGTTTTGATCGCAGCCAGTTCGCTTCTAACTGTGGACTGGCTGCCGAATTCGTTAGGCAGCAAATCACCGATTCATTCTTGAATGACTTTGACCAACAGGAGATTTATGAACGAGAAATGCGTATTGAATGCGTTGACTTCAACGCTCATCCTTGCGGCGGGGGCCAGTCTTCCGCTACATGCGCAATCGGCTCAGCCCTATCAGGGAGTCGTTGGCAGAACTCTCGCTGAGTCGAAAGAGTGGTGGCCGGAACCGGTGAAAGCACCTGCCGGCGCGCCAAACGTGGTCTGGATTCTGATCGATGATGTGGGCTACGGCGCGGCGGGCACATTCGGCGGACTCATCCAAACTCCTACATTCGATGCTCTGGCCAACAATGGCCTGCGGTATACGAACTTCCATACGACCGCGGTCTGCGCCCCAACCCGCGCAGCTCTGCTGACGGGCCGTAACAGCGCATCCGTGCATGAGTCTGGATTTTCACACACGATCATGTCCGCCGGATTTCCCGGCTGGGATGGCCGTGTACCCGCAACGGCCGGAACCATCGCCGAGATCCTGCGCGACAACGGCTACAACACCTTTGCGGTCGGCAAGTATGGCGTAACCCCAGACGAAGAGGCGACCGACGCAGGCCCCTTTGATCACTGGCCAACCGGAAAGGGCTTTGACCACTTCTTCGGCTTCCTTGGCTCGCAAACCGACCAGTACAAGCCGGACCTGGTGGAAGATCAGGCGCACGTCCGCACCGATGGCCGCCACCTCAGCGATCAAATCACCGATAAGGCGATCAGCTATATTGATCGTCAGAAGAAAGCCGCGCCGGACAAGCCGTTCTTCCTCTATTACGCTCCCGGCGCCACTCATGCTCCGCACCAGGTAGACAAATACTGGAGCGACCAATACAAGGGCAAGTTCGACAAGGGATGGGATGCTTACCGCGAGGAGGTTTTTGAGCGCCAGAAGAAACTGGGCGTGATTCCCACCAATGCGATCCTTCCTGATCGCAATCCGAACATCGAGGCATGGGACAAGCTGACGCCGGACGAGCAAAAGCTTTACGCTCGCTTCATGGAAGTGTACGCAGGCTACTTGACTTACACTGACTTTGAAATTGGCCGCCTGGTCAATCACCTGAAGGAGATTGGACAGCTCGACAACACGCTGATCTTCATCTCCATTGGCGACAATGGAGCCAGCAAAGAAGGCACGCTGAACGGGGAGATCGATCGCCCTTTGTTTGGAAAGCCTGTATCGGAGCAAGAACATATCCAGTACAACCTGAAAAAGATTGACGAGATCGGTACGCCTAACGCCATTTGGGGGAATTACCCGCTGGGTTGGGCGCAAGCGGCCGACACTCCGTTCAAGTACTGGAAGGCGGATGCCAACAGCGAAGGCGGCACACACAATCCGCTCATCGTCTACTGGCCGAAGGGCATCAAGGACAAGGGCAGCATTCGCACGCAGTACAGCCATGTCATCGATCTTCTACCGACGACTCTCGATCTGGTGGGCATCAAAGCTCCGGAGGAGATCAGGGGCATCAAGCAGCAGCCGATTGAAGGAACGTCTTTGGCTTACTCGTTTGACGATGCCAAGGCACCCACCCGCCACACGCTGCAGTATTACTACATCTTCGGCGCGCGGTCGATTTACGACAATGGGTGGAAGGCTGAATTGGCCTACCCGAACAGCTTTCTCAATGGTCTTGGGCCAAGCACAAAGCCACTGGATGAAAGTGCCTGGGAACTTTACAACCTGAACGACGACCCCACCGAGCGCATCGATCTGGCCAAAAAGTATCCGGAAAAGCTGGAAGCGTTGAAGGCTGAGTTCGAAGAGCAGGCCAAATCCCATCATCTGTATCCCTACATCACGTTTGACGATGTGTTCAATGGCCGCATTCACCGCACCAAAGACGCCAAACCATTTGCCGATGCCTTGAAAGATGTAACCAAGGCCGCTGAGAACCAGTAGTTTTGGGCACATGCCGATTACGTGCGCCAACCGAGTGGTTCGGGCACCCCTGACCGGCAAGTTCGAAGTGGCCAAGTAGCTCTTATCGAATGAACAACCAACCGCGCCCGTCCGGCATCTTGTTTACCGGGCGGGCGCAACATGTTTTGCAGAATGAAATGCAGCGCCTCAACGAAATTCTGGAACAAATGGTGTGACCAGAAACACAGAATGCGACTCAGAATAGCGTTACTTTCCCACTTGTAGACAATCTTCCATGACCTGGAGTACATTCTTTGGTCAGTGAACGCTCAAAGATTTGAGAGCGTTGCCGATGGGAAGGCAATCATGCAGGCGGCCCGTCTTCTACTCGTTCGATGTTGTTGGCCAAACCGATGTCGGCCTGTCTGGCCGGTTTTTCTCTTGCTCCTGTTTGCGATGCCTGCGGATTTGGCGGCGCAAGGAAAGCAATCCAGCGATATCATAAAGTTCAAATTAGGCGACGGTTACCTGATTATTGTTCAGGCTATGCTCAATGATGCAGGCCCCTTTAATTTTCTTTTAGATACTGGCGCTACACATACTGTGATCGATCCCTCACTTGCGCGGCAGTTGCAGCTTCCAGTCATCGGCAAGGCCTCGCTTACTACAGTTTCAGACGTGAGAGAGGATCAGTTGGCGCGTCTGAAGGCCGTGCGGGTAGGCCGTTCCGAAATCTCAGAACTTGGAGCCGTGATTGATCGGCTGGACCAGGTGAAGCTCAAAGCTCCTGGCATTCGCGGAGTGCTAGGAGAGGATTTTCTTTCGAACTTCGACTTTCTCATCGACTACAAGGAGCGCACGCTGCGTTTAGGCGGAGATGTTCCCGCTGGGGATCGATGTCGATTCGAGCCGATCGGCAGCTACCAAGGCGCGCTTACCACCAACCGCTTGTTGCTGGATGCAGAGTTTATGGATGTAGGCAATGGCAAGGCGCAATTGCAGTTGGATACAGGCGCAAAGATGCTGGAATTGTTTCCGGCACGGTCCGGCTCTGTCCGATCCCAGCCTTGGGCCGGATCGATGGCATTCAGCAGCGGGACGAATGGAACCGCGCTGCACTCTCATACTTCCATCAAAATCGGCACGACGGTTGTGAATGATCTGGATGTGGTGAGGTCTCGGCAGGGAGTCGCTTTCGATGCGGCTGGCCTGTTGCCGGCGTCGATCTTCCATCGAATTTATATCAGTCACTCAGGTGGATTCGTGGTGCTGAATCCACCCCAGTGAATCTGTTTCCGTCTTGCGTTACACGATTCCCGTCGAGCGTCCCTGCCTCAGATCCCACAGAGCCGCCACCAGCGCATCAACTTCTTCGCAGGTGTTGTAAAGCGCAAACGTTGCGCGCACCGTGCTCTCCAAACCGAAGCGGCGCAAAATCGGCTGCGCGCAGTGATGGCCGCCGCGCACTGCAATGCCCTTGCGGTTGAGATAGTCGCCGATCTCTTCCGTGCGCAAGCCGTCCATCACAAAAGAAATCACGCTGGCTTTCTCTTTCGCGGTGCCGATGATGCGAAGCCCTGGAATCTTCAGCAGCGCGGCAGTCGCATACGTCAAGAGCATATGCTCGTGGCGCGAGACATTGGCAATGCCGACGCGATCAAGATAATCAATGGCCGCGCCGAGTCCGACAGCATCGGCGATATTGCCCGTGCCGGCTTCAAAACGCTGCGGCGGCGGCTGGTAAAGCGTCTTCTCGAAGGTCACGTCCTGGATCATGTTGCCGCCACCCTGCCAGGGAGGCATCTGATCCAGCACCTCGGAGCGGCCATAAACAACGCCAATGCCAGTCGGCGCGAAGACTTTGTGACCGCTGAAGACATAGAAGTCGCAGCCGATGGACTGCACATCGACGCGCATATGCGAGACGGCCTGTGCGCCATCCACCAGCACGCGGGCACCGTGACGATGCGCGGCCTCGGTCATCGCCTGCACTGGAAGAACTGTGCCCAGCGCGTTGGAGACGTGTGCAATCGAAACCAGCCGCGTCCTCGGACCCAGCAGCTTTTCGTACTCGTCGAGCAACACCTGACCGGAGTCATCGACCGGCGCAACCCGCAGCCGCGCGCCCTTTTCTGCGCACAGCATCTGCCAGGGAACGATGTTGGCGTGATGCTCCATCCAGGTGACGACAATCTCATCGTCCTTCTGAATGTTCTGCCGTCCCCAGCTTTGCGCCACAAGATTGATAGCCTCTGTCGCACCGCGCACAAAAACGATTTCGCGCGGGGAACCGGCATTCAAAAAGCGGCGCGTTTTTTCGCGAGCCGATTCGTAGGCATCGGTGGAACGCGCGGCCAATTCATGCGCGGCGCGATGCACATTGGAGTTCTCGTGTTCGTAGAAGTAGCTGAGCCGATCAATGACCGACTGCGGCTTCTGCGTGGTGGCTCCGTTGTCGAGCCAGATCAGCGGACGACCATTAACCCGCTCATTGAGAATCGGAAAATCGCGACGAATCGTTTCCACATCGAAGGAGTACGACGAAAGGCCGAGGCCGCTGGGAACTTCCGATCGTCCTTCCGCTGGAACGACGACAGGGACGCCGCTGAACGACTCGATGGAGCGAATCTGACTCTGCGGATTGGTTGAGGCAGGCGCTTTATAATCCGGCGCATGAGCCACGGTTCCGGGATGTTGCGGTGCGTTCTGATCGAGCGGAGCAGCAAACGGAGCAGCGCTGGCGGTTGACTGCGGCCCTGCCGTTTGTGGCGCAACAGGGACAGGACCGGGAATCGATGATGGATTCGAGAAGATGGGACGCGCTTCCTCAAGAAATGAGAAGGCGGGAATCGCAGAAGAATCGCTCACACTCAATGCGCCGGGAATTGCCGGCGCCGGTGGCTGCGAGAGAGAAAGATCGGGAAGCAACGCTGTGGGAATCGCCGCATGGCGATTATCGCTCGGCACAGATGTTCCCGCAGCCTGCGCCGGGGCGTCTGCAACAGCCGACTGAGCTTCCGGTTGAGCGAAAATTGGTCGCGCATCCTGCAAAAATCCAAACGACGAACCTGTGGCAGGACTGACACCGCCGCCTGGAACAACAGGCCTTGCTGGCAGTTCCGGCGCGGCACTCGTTGAACGCAGATCGGGCGCGATGTTACGGTCGGGCACAGAGACAAAGCCCACGGGTTGCAGATCCCGCTGGGCATCGGCCAGAATTTCAGCCGCGCCGGGAATGGCAGGCGCAGTGGGGCTGGGCACGGCCGCATAGGGGTTGCCGGCCTGTGCCGAGTTGGACGGCAGCACTGCCGCCGCGGCGGTTGCCGTGGGAGGTTGCGTGTCCTCCGGCAGTGCGTTGAAGATCGCGTTGGCCAACCGCGCCAACTCTGCCGGAGAAGGAAGGCTGGGAGCGAGTATTTCGCTCCCCGGCAAACCCGCAGGCCAGCTTGCAATCTCCGGAGGCGTGGTCGAAGGCAGAGTCTGGCTACTTGTACTCATGGTATTGACCCACGTTCACGTCTTCGAGCAGGGCAATGGCATCGTCGGTCAGCACGGCCGCCGAGCAGTAGAGCGAGACAAGATACGAGGCTAGCGAACGCTGATCGATGCCCATGAAACGCACCGAAAGGCCGGGACTCTGCTCACCGGGCAGTCCAGGCTGGAAGAGACCCACCACACCCTGCTTCTTCTCACCCACGCGCACCAGCAGGATCTTCGTCGTCTGATCCTTGCTGCGGATGGCGATCTTGTCAGAGGGAATCAGCGGAACTCCGCGCCAGGTGAGGAACGGCGTGCCAAACAAAGTGACCGTCGGAGGAGGAACGCCGCGCCGTGTGCACTCGCGTCCAAAAGCGGCGATGGCGCGCGGATGGGCGAGGAACAACGAAGGCTCTTTCCAGACATTCACCAACAACTCATCCAGATCGTCAGGTGTCGGTGCACCTTTGCGCGTCTTGATCTTCTGCGCGTTGGGAACATTGTTCAACAGGCCGTAGTCGGCGTTGTTGAGCAATTCGCTTTCCTGCTTTTCCTTCACGCTCTCGATGAGAACACGAAGTTGCTCGCGCACCTGATCGTAGGGATTGCTGAGCAGGTCGGAGACGCGCGTATGCACATTGAGCACGGCGTTGATGCTGCCCAGGCGATACTCGCGAGGAGCATCCTGATAATCAACGAATGTGGCCGGCAGCGGCGACTCGTCTTCATGTGCGCAGAGAGACTCAATCACCTTGCTCTCGTTCACTTTGTTGACGCGGAAGGTGCCCGCCTCCAGCGGTTTCCAGTCCAGGAAGCGGACCAGCCAGCGCGGCGTGATGGCTCCAAACTGAGGAGCGGTCTTGGTTACATTTGCAAGTTGAAATGCAGCTTCTTCGCGCAACGAGGCGCGGATCACTTCTTCTGCCACGGATTGCCTCCTTCTGGATCAAACACATACAGATTGTAGTAGGCGTGGATTCGCCTGGTAAAGGGATTGTGGAAAAGTCCAGGATTATCCAATAAATGCAGCGGCCAGTGGTCAGCCAGCGCTTCCCGTATCGGGAAACTAGAAACACCCTCGACTGACCACTGTCTGCTGAAAACGAGATCAGAACCCGTACGAGATTCCAAACGCTGCGCGGGCTCGGGCCTTCAGGTCCACGTAAGTTGTTGGGGTGCCAGGAATGGTTGCAATTTTGCCAGCCGCTTGCAAGATACCGAAGTCGATGTTGAGCTTGTGTTTCGGCGAAGGAATCACACGCACGGCGTAATCGATTGAAGTTGGAATATCGAAGACTCCACTGCTGACACCGGAAGCTGAAGTTGTTTTGATCGTCTGCGGCTGCTGCGCGGCCTCGGAGGCCAGGATGATCGCGCTCTTGCCAGGGCCTGTGATGACAAATGCCACCGCGCCAAAAGCCCGCGCGGAAAAATCTGGAGCGTTGCCGCCCAAGCCCCACAGCGAGGAATTAGTGCCGCGAACGCCGGCGTTGAGCAGAATCGGAACCTTCCTTTCAATTTGGGTGACGACCTTGGTGGCCACAACATAAATGTCGCCGTTGGTCTTGGATTGCCCGTTCGTCCCATCGAATACGTTGCTGTCATTCGTGCGCACGATGCCGCCCACGGAGATAGCGGGAACCCACTTGGTTTTACCGGCGTTTTCGGGCACCAGGTTGGCTTTGCCGTGGAAGATATTCAGCCCATCGGTCCACAACGGGCTAAGCCCTGCCGTACTGCCTGCCGCATGATCTTCTCGTGTGTAGCCAACTTCAAAGCGTTTGGCGAAGCCTTCGGTGATAGAGACCGTGTTCCAGGTGCCGATCACTGGCCCACCTGCCAGAACGTGATAGGCGATGACCGGATGCCCGGTGCCATTGGCCGGAGAGGCGGCTGTTGCGGCCAAGGGCGTGACAAAAATGCCCGTCGGCCCCTCATAGCCCAGACTCTGTGCCTGTGCGGCGCGCGTTGCAAAAGAAAGGGCGAGAAGCAGGAACAGCACTGCGGACCTGCGATTGAAGATTGACGTAGATATGGAATGTGAAAAAATGCGCATCTGTACTTCCTCCTTGTTTGCAATCAGGTTGAATTGGTCAAAGCGATGGAATTCGCTTCGACAGGAGATCAAGAAACGGCGTGCGTATCCTCTCATGCGAAAAACGCATACAGTTATCTTGGTAGGCGGGATGGAAACAATGAATTCTCAGTCAGGAAGAGGTGCTGCTAGAAACGACAGGAGCAACACAGCAATTGCCGGGCGGCATGATAAGACTGATTCCCGAGATTGAGCATGAATTGGATCATTGAAAAGTCCAGTAAAAAATTCGGTGGAACTGCCAGGAACGAAGCCTGCGAATTGACATATCATTCGCTCGGCGCTATGGGTGACTGCTGCTTCGGATGATTGGCGCTTTGTACTCGAACTTTGGCGCACCGGGCGGGATTCGAACCCGCGAATACGTGGTTTTGCAGACCTGCGCGTTGACCGCTTCGCCACCGGTGCGGGTGGGGCTATAGTCAGCGAGCACTGGCAGATTGTTTTAATCAAAACAGGAAGACAATGAATATGTGGAGCGCCGGGCGGGAATTGAACCCGCGAATACAGGTTTTGCAGACCTGCGCGTTGACCGCTTCGCCACCGGCGCTTATCGAACAAACTCAATACTTCCGCACACTCCGGTCCACGCGATCCGACCAGGCATGAATGCCGCCGGTCAGGTTCCAGACGTGGGAAAAACCAGCCTTGTGCAAGACCTGCGCCGCCTTTACGCCGCGCGGTCCCATCTTGCAAACCGTCACAATGTTCAAGTTCGCGTCGAGTTCATTCACTCGCTTGGCCAGTTCGGGAAGCGGAATCAATTGCCCGCCGATATTGGAGATTTCATATTCGTATTCGTCGCGCACGTCGAGCAGAAATAGATTTTCGCCCGCATCCAGCCGCTGTTTCAGTTCTTCAACGCGAATCTCAGCAACGCCCATGATTTCCTCACCTTGAATCGGTTCGGCGGACGCCCTGACTGCTGCATTCGCCTCAAGTCCAAATAAAAAATCCACCTGCCAGTTCAAACTCTGGCGGTGGATCTCATGGAGGCGGCAGCTTGTAACTCTCTTTAGCTTAGCCATTTCCTCGCGCCAGAATGCGATTGCGTACAGCACATCGCTGTACAACAACACATCGTGGCGGTCATGGGGCTAATCAAGCTCATAGTTGAAATGTACCATAGCCCCCTCCATCTGGCAAGCCCCATTTCTTTCAACCACCCCATTTTCTGGTTGTTGAGCGGCTCAATGCGCGTCGGTTAGCGCCTGTTCAAGGTCGGCGATAATATCTTTCGCGGCCTCCAACCCGACAGAAAGGCGGATAAGGCCATCAGGGATGCCTAACCCGCGCCGCAATTCTGGATCAAGATCCGCGTGCGTCGTTGAAGAGGGATGCGTGATCAACGTCTCCAACCCACCGAGACTTTCCGCGCGCGAACAGAGCTTGACGTTATTCAATGCCCGGATAGCCGCTTCATTTCCGGCTTTCAGTTCGAAGGCAATCATGGCGCCGGGAGCGCGTTGCTGCTTCTCGGCCAGGGCCTTCTGCGGGAACGAATCCAATCCTGGATAGTAAACGCGCTCGACCGACGGGTGAGCCTCAAGCCAGCTTGCGATGCGCGCTGCCCCCTCGCAGTGCAGGCGGAGACGCGCCGGCAGAGTCTTCATCCCTTGCAGTGTCAGCCATGCCTCGAAGGGTGCTTGTGTCGTGCCAATCGTCTTGCGGATCAGGCGCAGACGCTCCAGTAGATTCTCGTCGCGCGTGGCCAGCGATCCACCGACGGTAGCGTTGTGGCCATCAATGTACTTGGTCGTCGAGAGCACGGAAATATCTGCGCCGAGTTCGAGCGGCTTTTGAAGAATCGGTGTCAGAAAAGTGTTGTCAACGGCAAGCAGAATCGAATGCCGCTTTGCAATCTGCGCGATAGCTTCGATGTCCGCCAGCTTCAGCGTTGGATTGCCGGGCGTCTCGATGAAGACCATGCGCGTCGCGGGCGTAATTGCGGCTTCCACGTTGTTCCCATCGGAACTGTCCACAAACGACGCGGTAATTCCAAGATGATCGAAAACCTCTCGGAACAGGCGCATCGTTCCGCCGTATACAACATCGGAAAGGACGACGTGATCTCCCGATTTCAGCACAGACAAAAAGAGTGTTGTGATGGCGGCCATTCCTGTGCGGAAGCAAACGGCCGGGGGTGTTCTCTCCAGCGCTCCAATGGCCTTCTCCAGAGCATCGACGGTCGGGTTGGAAACACGCGAGTAACTGAATCCCTTGTCGACTCCGACAGCATCGTGGACAAACGTGCTGGTCTGATAGAGCGGGAAGAGAATCGAACTGGCGTGAGAATCCAGCGATCGTCCGCCGCGAATTGCAACTGTCGAGTCCTGCAGATCTTGAGTGTTCAATGCAATCTCCTTTGCATCTGGTCGAAGAATGTCTAAAACAATGAGGCCGCCCAGAGTATCCCAGGCGGCTGCCAGTTAGGAGATCGAGCGAGTTACTCAGACTCTCAAACCTGGCCTGCCTCCGCCTGGGTTGCGCATGGCCATTCGCATTCGAGAAGCATGAGGCACAGTCACTCCTGGTCGTTTCATTGAAAGTAGGGCGCAGAGCGGAAACGAACCCGCAAGTGCAGATTTTGCAGACCCGCGCGTTAGCCGCTTCGCCACCGGCGTTTGTATACCAGTGGTTAGAAAAACCGTTCACAATCAATCAAAAACCCACCGCGCCTTCTGGCGGGTGGGTCGCAGGGATTCGAGATTCTGATTCGAAATCTAGCCCAGCGAACACTCCCGCACAGCGCAGCCCTGACAGCGGCACATACACATCGTGGGAGTGAGCAGATTGGACATCGATTCCTTTCCTTGCCTGCCTGCCGAGCGATTGTCGGCAGACAACTCTTTCAGGCTAAAGCGGGATTGTTTACGTGTCAAGCCTTTGAACGGATCGTCGCAGCGGATTGTCTGCTTCGATTCAGCACAGGCCAGAACATTCCAGCTCAAAAAAAAACGACTTCCGTTCTTTATCGCAAAACCGTTACCCTCAAGAGGAACGCATCACTGCCGGCCGAAAGGATTGCATCATGAGCCAATTATGCCGCACTGCCACAATGGCCATTTTTGCCCTGACCGTTTCGCTCATCACTGCTGTCGCACAATCCAACGCTTCGTATCCCGCTCAGCCAGCCTACCCCGATTACCCCAGCGAGACCCCGGCGAAGTTCACGCCTGCAACCGACAGCTTCGATTACGTTCGTCGCGAGGCGATGATTCCGATGCGCGATGGTGTGAAGCTTTATGCCGTCATCCTGGTTCCCAAAGGCGCCAGAAATGCGCCAATCCTGCTGACGCGCACTCCGTACAGTGCCAAGGAATTGACCGGTCACGCAGCCAGTTCTCACCTGGGTTCGATTCTCTATGGATACGACAATGCCACCGACGTGATCGTGGAAGGCGGCTACATCCGCGTCGTGCAGGACATTCGCGGCAAGTACGGATCGGAGGGCGACTACGTGATGAACCGCCCTATTCATGGGCCGCAGAATCCAACTCCGGTTGACGAATCCACCGACACCTACGACAGCATCGATTGGCTGATCAAAAACATTCCCGAGACAAACGGCAAGGTCGGCATACTCGGAATCTCCTACGATGGCTTTCTGCCACTGATGGCTTTGATCAACCCGCACCCGGCGTTGAAGGTGGCAGTGCCGATGAATCCGATGGTCGATGGATGGATGGGCGACGATTGGTTCCACAACGGCGCATTCCGCGAGCAGAATATGGCTTACATCTACGAGCAGGATGGATCGCGCGCAAACGACGCCGACGCCAAGTGGTGGAGTTCGAACTTCGATGACTACGACCTCTATCTGCGAGCCGGATCAGCAGGCGAGTTGGGACGCCGTCACGGTATGGAGCAGATGGGATTCTGGCGCAAGATTCTGGCCCACCCTAGCTACGATGCATTCTGGAGCGACCAGGCCGTGGACAAAGTACTTGCCGCGCAACCTCTCAAAGTACCTGTGCTGCTCGTGCATAGCCTGTGGGATCAGGAAGACATCTATGGAGCCATTGCCGTCTACAAGGCCATCAAGCCGCTGGACACAGGAAGCGACAAGGTTTTTCTCGCTCTTGGCCCCTGGCATCACGGACAGGAAATCAAGGAGGCATCCGCGCTCGGCGCGATTCGTTTTGGAAGCGATACCGGCGCATGGTTTCGCCAGAACGTTCTGCGGCCGTTCCTTGATCGCTATTTGAAAGACGATGCACCGAAGGCGGAGATCGCGCCGGTAACGGCCTTCGAGACCGGCGTCAATCGCTGGCAGAGCCTTTCTGCGTGGCCCTCGACTCCGGCGACAAAGCCGCTCTATCTTGAAGCAGGCCTAAAACTGTCCTTTGCGCCGCCCGCCTCCACAGACGCTGTTTTTGACGAGTACATCTCGGACCCAGCCAAGCCTGTTCCATTTCGCGCTCGTCCCAATCAGCCTATTGGCTATGATCTTCCATTGACTTGGCCGCAATGGCTAGTCGACGATCAGCGGGAAGCCTCCGGTCGTACCGACGTTCTGGCCTTTACCTCAGACGTGCTTGCAGCGCCGGTGCACATTACGGGGCAGGCCATCGCGAACCTGGTGGCCTCTACCAGTGGAACCGACTCCGACTGGGTAGTGAAACTGATCGATGTATATCCAGACGAAGTGGCCGATCAACCCAACATGGGTGGCTATCAACTCATGATCGCAGCCGACATTTTCCGTGGCCGTTATCGCGAGAGCTTTGCCGTTCCGAAGCCGATACTCGCTGGCCAACCTCTCGCCTATCGCTTCGCTTTGCCTCCGGCCAATCACGTCTTTCTGCCCGGCCATCGCATTATGGTGCAGGTGCAATCCAGTTGGTTTCCGCTCTATGACCGCAACCCGCAAACGTATGTCCAGAATATTTTCTGGGCCAAGCCAAGCGACTATCAGAAGGCTACGCAGCGCATTTATCACGCGCCGGGAAAGGCCAGCAGCATCGAGTTGCCAGTCGTTGCGAACTGAGATTCAATGCAGCCGGATTGCTGCTTCCGCCACTTGTCGAATATGTGCGGGGCGTGTCCGGCAGCAACCTCCCACGATCTGCGCTCCGGCAGCAAACCACTCGGCAGCCTTGGCTCCATAGCTGACCGGATCACCTTTGCCGGTCCAGCAACGGCTCACAGCATCCCATTCTTCGCCGGAGTTTGGATACACCACGACCGGTTGATTGGATGCGCGGCGCAATTCGCCAATCAGGTCAGGCACGAGCGCAGGATGCGTACAATTTAGCCCAATGGCCATCGCCTGCGGAAAGCGCGCAACCTCTGCGGCGCACTCGCTGAGCAGTTCGCCATGAGCCACATGCTTGTCATCCTTGCAGGTAAAACAGAACCATGCCGCCAACTCAGGCCACGGTGCCAATGCTTCGCCAATGGCCAACGCCTCGTCGAGCGAGGGCAGAGTTTCGAACGCAAGTAAATCGGGAACGCTCTGATCCGAACTCTCTTCCACAAGCACGCGAATTCGCTCGCGATGGAAGCCAACCAAATCAGCGAAACTGCAACCGTAGTTGCCGTGATATTCGGATCCGTTGTGCAGGGCCGCGCCATACGGTCCCAGCGATGCGGCCACCACAATCCGGCGCTCTGGAAATTCCGCGCAGGCCGCGCGCGCCAGTTCGATCGAACGAAGCAACGCTGCATAGGCTCTCTCAGCGGCCAGACCATACTCCGCATAGCCCATGCGTGAAACCTGATAGCTGGAGGTCAGAATGCATTGCGCTCCAGCTTCGATGTAAGCTCGATGCACGGCAATGACTTTCTCTGGCGCGTCCTCTAACACGTGCGCCGACCAAAGCGGTCCATCGATCTTGGCCCCAAGATACTCGAGTTCCGTGGCCATGCCGCCGTCCACAACGTGAATTCCCTGCAGAATCGAATCTTGCTTTCTTGTGCTCATCGGTATTGTCCTGATTGAAGCTTCTGTAGATTGTTGATCGCGCGATCGAGCGTCTGTTGTTGCTTACAGAAAGCAAAGCGAATCTGGTGCGCGCCGCCGCCGGGAAGGCTATAGAAGCTCGATCCTGGAACTGTTGCAATGCCGATCTCTTTCACTAAACGAGTGGCGAATGCACGGTCGTCTTCAAACGTGAATTCGGAGATGTCGGTCATGATGTAGTAAGCGCCGCCGGGCTTGAAGGCCTTGAATCCTGATGTACGCAATGCGCCGAGCAGCAGATCGCGGCGCTCACTATACTTCGCAGCCAGCTCCGCATAGTAGCTACTGGGCAACTCCAGCGCTGCCGCGCCGGCAGCCTGCAAGGGAGCCGCGGCACCCACGGTGAGAAAGTCGTGCACCTTGCGAATGGCCGCGGTCAGCGCAGGTGGGGCGATAGCCCAACCCACACGCCAGCCGGTGACACTATAACTCTTCGACAGGCTGTTGATGGTCACTGTGCGCTCGCGCATTCCTTCGATAGTGACGATGGAAATGTGTTCGGCGCCGTCGTAAAGTATGTGCTCATAGATCTCGTCAGTGATGGCAAGAACGTCGAACTCGACACACAAATCGCGGATCAACTCCAATTCGACCCGCGTGAAGACTTTGCCGGTGGGATTGTGGGGCGTGTTGAGAATGATAGCGCGCGTTTTCTTGTTGAACGCCGCGCGCAAAGCGGCTGGGTAAAAACTCCACTCGCCGTCTTCATCCACCGGCGGATGAAGCGTCACATAGCGCGGCGTGGCGCCGGAGAGAATGGCGTCGGGTCCGTAGTTTTCATAGAACGGCTCGAAGACAACGACCTCATCGCCCGGATCGACCAGCGCCAGCAGGGTCGCTATCATGGCTTCGGTCGAGCCGCAGCAGACTGTGATCTCGCGCTCTGGATCGATTTCAATCTTCTGCCACGCGGCAAACTTTTCGGCGATGGCGCGGCGAAAGTTCTGCGCGCCCCAAGTAATGGCGTATTGATTGATGTCAGCGCCGACAGCCCGTTGCGCGGCGAGCTTGATGGCTTCCGGCGCGGAGAAATCCGGAAATCCCTGAGCAAGATTCACCGCGTTGTGCTGAATGGCCTGCCGTGTCATCTCGCGAATGACCGACTCGGTAAACTGCGCAGCTTTTTGACTGACTCGCACTCGAAATCCTTTCACGTGCCGACGCACTCTCACTATCAGCTTGCCACAATCGAGTGCAGCGCCCAAAGATTCGGCGCTGCCCTGTGGAGATTTACTTGAGCCGGCTGGCCTCTCGCATGAAGAAGCCAACCAGCTCACGCGCGTCGCGCGCGGACAGCTCAGAAGATGATCTTCAGAGCAAGTTGCGCGTTGACCGGCTCGCCCGGCCCTATGCCGGGATTGCCTATATACTGGCCGATGGTTCCAGTGATGGTGCCGGTTTCACTTGCAGTTGGAAAGCCGACCGGTGCCAGATTGGTGTGATTGAAAATGTTGATGATGTCGGCGCGCAATTGAGCGCTGACCCTTCCGGTGATGGGCGTATTTTTGACCACGGACAGATCCACGGCAGAGTAGCCGGGGTTGTAATTCTGACCGCGGCGTGTAGTTGAGTATTGGCCCGTCCCTGCGTCAACAAAGGCGCTGGTCTCGCCGTTGTTGCAACTGGTGCTGGAACTAAACCATTGCACAACGCCAGGGCAAACCGCGCCGATGCCGTGATTGACGCCGGCGGAGGGGTGCGCAACCACCTGGACGGCACGGTCCGCACCTTCGCCGTTGCCGCTGGGATTACTGGCAGAGACGACGGTGTAGGGCGTACCACCGTGAATTGCCAGCGAGGAGGTCAGGTCCCAGCCATGGGTCAGACGCTTCGGGCCATTGAATGCGGGAACCTGATAGTCGATGTATCCGCTGAAGGTATTGCGTACATCGAAGTCGGAGTTTCCATACTCGGCGCGCTCATTGGTCGGATCTTGCGGCACATAGGGCAGCAGACCAGTCTCGTAGTCCAGCGCATGAGCCCATGTATATCCCAACTGCGAAGTGATCCCGTGGTAGTTCTGCACACGCAGCGAGGTTTGCAGCGAGTTATAGTTCGACCCCAGATTACTGCGCGCCTCGTCGATAACCGTGAAGTTGGAAAACTTGCTGTAGTAGGGGCGAGTCACGTTTGGATTGGCCAGATTGGCGCTTCCAGCGGTCTCGGGATTGATGTCGAACAGACCAAGGAGATGGATGCCTTGCGTGCCCACATAGCCCACCTGCCAGATCACATTCGAGCCGAAACTATGCTGGATATTCAGGTCGTAAGTCTGTGTGTACGAGGGGCGGAAGTTCTTGTCGAAGGTGGAAATGGCAACCGTACCCTGGCCAGCCAATGCTGCCGCATAGGTCTGATAGATCGGCACGTTGTTCGCAATGACGGTGTTGGGAAGACCCGCTGCCTGCGCCACTTTCTGCGAGCCTGCCGGGTTGAACTCCGGGCCGAAGACCGAGATATTCTGCGCACCATTGTTTTGCAGGATCGACTTCATGAAAACAGAGTCTCCATAAAATCCGTATCCGCCACGAAGCACTGATTTCCCGTCTGCATCGAGTCGGTACGCAAAGCCTACGCGAGGACTGACTCCGCCCCAGAACTTCTGATAGAGGTTCGATACATCCTGGCCAACCACAGCTAATCCAGATGTCTGAGTCGGATCGAAGATGGAGAGATTTGGCTGACCGGTGTGAACCGGGCCTTCATAGTCATAACGCAGGCCGAAGTTCAGGCTCAAGCGCTTGCTGATCTGCCACGCGTCCTGAGCAAAGAGCGCAAAGGTGTTGACATAGACCAGACGCTTGGGATCGCCCAAAACGATATTGGAATAGTTTGGATCGAAGTAGCCAGCCAGAAAGTCCGCCAGATAAAGCAGGTTCGGGTCAGATACGCTTTTCTTCGACCACGGTCCCTGCGATCCGTCGAAGTATATCGTGCCGCGCTTTCCAGTCTGATAGAAGTCGTTGACTTGGGCTTTGCGTAGTTCTCCGCCAAAGTGAAGTTGATGCGCGCCCTTGGTCCAGGAAAGATCATCATCCAGATGGCCAGTAATGTCCTGCCGCCCGGACGGCGAGGTCACACCAATCGGATCGAAGCCACCACCTGCGGCAAACAAGCCGCTACCGGCCGATGGCGGCCCAATAATCAAATGCGGCGCGCCTGCCAGCGATGGATCGGTAACGCCTGTGTCGAGGCCCAGTCCAACGGGATTGAAGTTTGTATCCGCATCGGAAAAGACCTGATTGAAATAACTCACGCCCGCTGCAAGTTGGTTGCTGATCGCGGGCGAAACCAGCCGGTTATACACCAGCGAGTAGTTCTGCACGTGGATCGGTGCCACCTCGAAATAGGTCGAAAGAGCCGAGGTGCTGGGAGCGGTCTGGTTTCCCTGGCCTACAAACCAGTCCAACGCAATATGATCCTTTTCGGTGAGTTGACCGTCCAGTTTGAGAACGCCGTTGAAGCTGTGCCCGATGATATTGCCTGTGGCCGTGTAGTTGTTGGCCTGTGCTGCACCATTCAGCGCAGAACTCGGCCACAGACCGGAATCGCTTCCCGTTCCGTAAAGCAGATTGTGGGCAACCGGGTTGTGCGCTACGCCGTAGGAATCCAGAATCGCATAAGCTGCCGTCTGGTATGCGGCGGAGGGTTCCGTTGCCGCATTGCTGGCGCCGATCAAAAAGCCCTGATGCTCGCCCGCAACAAAGTAGAATAGCTTGTCTTTCAAGATCGGCCCGCCCGCCGAAAATCCATAGTGCTGATTACGCGTCTCGGGCTTGCGGCTCTCGAATGGATTCGTCGCTTGAAAAGCCTCATTGTGATTGAAGTAGAAGGCCGTTCCGTGCAACGTGTTGGAACCCGACTTGACCGTGAGGTTCACCGTGCCGCCAGGGTTGCGGCCAATTTCGGTGGAACCGGCTGTTACGATCGAGAAGTTTTCAATGGCATCGATGGGAAAGATTACACCGGCTATGCCGTTGACGCCGGTCTGATTCACGGCAGGGATATTCCACCACAGATCGTTGTTGTCCGTTCCTTCAATCTGCCAGTTTACGGCGTTTGAACGCGAGCCGTTCACACTGAAGTTGTATCCGCCGCCGCCGGTCTGCGCACCGGCAAAACCTGTGGTCTGCCCAATCAATTGCGTATAGTCACGGCCGCTATTGGGAAGGTTCTGCACCACCACTTCAGGCAGCACCGCGGATTGCTGGTCACTGACCGTATCCAGCGCCAATGCGTCCGCAGTGACTTCAACAGTTTCACCTGCCGATGCAATAGGCAACCGGACCGGCAGCGTGTAGGTTGATCCGGCTGTAACAGGGACTTTCTCTACTTTGACGGTCTTGAAACCGGAGGCAGTCACGGTAACGCCATAGCTGCCCAGCGGTACATTGGCGAAGGCGAATTCTCCCGCGCTCGAACTCACTGATTTGTAGGAGGTATTGGTAGCGGTTTCGACAGCGATTACCTGTGCGCCGGCTACGGCGGCGCCTGATGGATCTGTCACAACGCCTGTGATCCCGCCGCGAAAAGTCTGGGAAAAGCCAGTGGCCGAGAGCGTGATCAACACCGCAATCAGCAGTGAGAGTGCAGTAAACGCACTTCGAGTACGTAGGTAGGGCATGACGTCTTTCCTCCAGTAATGTGGATGGGTTGTACGATGAGCCTCAAATGAAAATCGAAGCGCACGCGAATGAGCTGGCGCTCACGCACGCACACAAAGAGGCCTGATTGTCAGGGGTGTATTAACGACAACAGCGGAATGGAGTGGGCAGGAATCCCATCAGTGGATTATAAGAGCAGCTTCAGTGAAATTGCAAGACTGACTGATCGCTCTCACCAGGTTTCCAATCCGAGATGCGCTGATCGTGCAGGCTTGACAGGCAGGAATGTCAATGATAAATCTGGACAGGTATTGTCCAATACTGAAGGTGCGCAAGAGAGCCTTCCTCTCACGGTGACACAGCGAGTGACTCTGAACCCGCATTTCGGACCTCTTGGCGCCTTGCTTCCTCAGCAAGCTGCGCGCCGTCGCTGTTGTTGTTGATTCTCTGAAGAACTCCTCACGCAAAACTTAGCTTCGATTGCAGCGAGTGTGCCTCGTCTTCCCTGGCCGTGTCCGCGCTGTTCAGAGGCATTCGTCTATCTGCCGCCATTTCGGCGCAGCTTCCTGCATTCAAAGGGTCATGTATGAACAAGAATTTCAGAAGTGCCAGGCCGGTTTATCCGGCGCTTGTTGCCGCCGCCGTGTTGTCGATCATCCTGATCGCTCCCGGCCTTTTCAGCCCTGTCGTTGCAGCGTTCGGCGGCCCGCAGGCAACACAGTCCCAATCGGAGCCAACGCCGGAGCAGACAGCGTTTTTCGAGCAACACATTCAACCCATCCTTGCCAATCACTGCTACGACTGCCACTCGACAGCGACGAGTTCCGACGGTCAACTGCGCCTGGACGACCGCAACGCCGTGCTGCAAGGCGGCAAATCCGGCCCAGCCATCATTCCCGGCAATCCCGATGAGAGCCTCTTGATCAAGCGCATCTTGCAGGAGGATGCGAGAACTCGCATGCCCAAGGGAGAAAGCGAACCGCTCTCCAGCGCGGAGGTGGCCGATCTGAAGGCGTGGATTGCGCAAGGCGCTCCGTGGCCGGCCAGCAAACAGACGCCCGCGGATGGGAGTTCGGCCGCGGCTGCCAGCTCCGCTACCAGCCGCATCGCCAAGCCTATCCCTTACCCGCGGCCGGCCACTCCAGAACAGCTTGCCTACTTTGAGAAGAACGTTCGTCCCATCCTCGTCAATCGCTGCTACAACTGCCACTCCGATGCTTTCAAGGAGGCGGGCGGCCTGCGCGTGGACATTGGCATCGCTATCTTTACCGGCGGCGCGGATGGTCAGGTGATTGTTCCAGGGCATCCGGAAAAGAGCCTGCTCATCGAACGGCTCAAGACCGCGGACGAGAAGAAGCGCATGCCGCAGGAGAGCAAGGAAGCCTTGCCAGCCGAGGATATTGCCATCCTGGAAAACTGGATCAAGGATGGAGCGGCATGGCCGGACGAGACCGAGAAGCTGCCGCAGACGCCCGCCCGCATCGCCGCCAACAACGAAAAGCTGCGCCTGCATCACTGGGCCTGGCAGCCACTCACCGATCCTGCTGTTCCTGCTGTGAGCAATACCGCTTGGAGCGGCACTAATATCGATCATTTCGTTCTTGCCAAGCTCGAAGAAAAGAAGCTCTCACCGGTCAAGGACGCCGATCCCATCACTCTGATCCGCCGTCTGAGTTATGACCTGACCGGGCTTCCGCCTACGCCCGCGGAGGTCAAGGCCTTCCAGAAAGATCACTCGCCCGAAGCCTATGTCAAGCTGGTCGATTATCTGCTCGCCTCGCCGCAATATGGCGAGCGTTGGGGCCGTCACTGGCTCGATGTGGCGCGTTATGCCGAGTCTTCCGGACCCTCGCGCAATCTTCCCTATCCGAATGCGTGGCGCTATCGCGACTATGTCATCGACGCGGTCAATCGCGATCTTCCCTACAACCGCTTTATTCAGGAGCAACTGGCCGGCGATCTTTTGCCCGCCGCGACGCCCGCCGAGCGCGATCGTCTGCTGATCGCCACCGGCTTTCTGGCGCTGGGACCAAAGGATGTGAATCAGCGCTTCAAGGCACGCTTCAAGATGGACAATGTCGACGACCAGATTGACACGGTGACTCGTTCGACGATGGCGCTGACGGTCTCCTGCGCGCGCTGCCACGATCACAAGTTCGACCCCGTGCTGACCACCGACTATTACGCGCTGGCCAGCATCTTCACCAGCACCGACGACGCCGCCGGACTGAGCAGCCGGATGGGCGGCTCAAGCCTGCAATACTACGATCCAAAGCTGCTCGGCTATCTCAGCAACGCCGGCAATGCACCCAAAGCTCCCAAAGAGAAAGTGGAGAAGTTGAAGGCTGAAGTCGCGGTGGCCAAGAAGGCCCTCGATGCGATGAACAAGAAGGATGCCGAGGAACTGAAGGCCAATCCCAATCGCCCCGCATACACTCCAAAAGAGAAGCGGCAGCGCGCGGAATTTGTCAGAAACTACACGCGGCTGAATGAAGACCTGCAACTCATCAACGATCTCGGCGAACTCGGTTATGGCGTGCACAGCGCACGCGAAGGCGTCATTACCGATACTTCGGTGCGCATCCGCGGCGTGGAAGAGCGTCATGGGCCGGTTGTTCCGCGCGGTTTCGTTTCGCTCATATGCCTGAAGAACACGCCCGCGATTCCCGCCGATCACAGCGGCCGTTTGGAGTTGGCTCAATGGATCACCGATCCGGAAAACCCGCTCACCGCGCGCGTTTACGCCAATCGCGTTTGGCAGCATCTGTTCGGCGTGGGCATCGTCAACACGGTCGATAACTTTGGCTCCATGGGCGACCGGCCCTCGAACCAGCCACTGCTCGACTATCTCGCCCAAGAGTTCGTCCGCAACGGCTGGTCTACCAAGAAGCTCATTCGCGAGATTGTGCTGACGCGCTCTTACCGGCTGGGCAGCGAGATACCTCCCGGTTACAAGGACATCGATCCGGCGGATCGCTTGATTTGGCGGCACGCGCCACGCCGTCTGGAGACAGAGGAGATTCGCGACAGCATCTTGCAAACTTCTGGAACGCTCGATCTCAGTCATCCGCAAGGCTCGCCTTCCATGGCTCTGCGCATGATCGAGATTCGCGACGACGGCCCCGCGGTCAAGTCCATCCTCGATGCGGCCGACCGCAGTCCTTACCGCAGCATCTATCTTCCGCAACTGCGCGGAGAGGTGCCGCGGCCGCTGGCGGCCTTCGATCCCGTCACTCAAACCCTGGTCACGGGGCAGCGCGAAGAAACCACTGTCCCCGGTCAGGCTCTGTTCCTGCTGAACTCGCCGTTTGTCCGTGAAAAGTCTCTGGCCTTTGCCAAAACGTTGCTGGCCGCCAAGAATCAATCCGAGACCGACAAGATTCGCACTGCGTATCAACGCGTGCTCACTCGCGATCCAAAGCCGCCGGAGTTGGCATGCACCACGGCCTTTCTCGCCAGTTATGCAGCGGCCTGGAGGAAGTCACATCCGGGTGCAGCCGGTCAACCGCACGTTGCAACCGTCAGCGCTTCATTGACAAATATCACAGACGGCATCGTGCGTTCCGATAACTTGGACCAGGCTGATCCAGACGATACCACAAAGCAGATCGCGGAAGAGCCTCTGCAGACTGCGATTCCAGACAACGCGCGGCAAGCAGCCTGGGCCGCCTTTGTGCAGTCGCTGTACGGCGCTGCTGAATTTCAGTACGTTCGCTAACTCACAGATCGGAACGTCAAGGAGAAATCGAATATGTCGAATCAGAAATCTTTCCATCCATCGCGCCGTACCATTCTTCGCGCTGCCGGTGCCGGCTTTGGCCAACTGGCCCTGGCTGGCCTGCTCGGTTCCGTTGTGCGCAATGCCGCCGCCCAGGAACTCAATGCCAACAATCCACTCGCGCCCAAACGTCCGCCGCTGCCCGCCAAGGCCAAGCGCATCATCTTCCTCTTCCAGGAAGGCGCGATGTCCAACGTCGATACCTTCGAGTACAAGCCGGAACTCGATAAGAAGAATGGCAAGCCTGGGCCCGGAGGCGGCACCATTACCGCTCCTCGCTTCAAATTCAAGCAGTACGGCGACTCAGGAAGCTACTTCTCCGAACTGCTTCCCAATATCGCCTCCCATGCCGACGAGTTATGCTGGCTGCGCGGCCTCTACACCGATACTCCGGCGCATCCGCAGGCTGTCGTGCAACTGCATACCGGCAGCGCCAACGCCGCGCTGACGCGCCCCAGCATGGGTTCGTGGCTGCTCTACGGCCTGGGTACCGATAATCAAAATCTACCCGGCTATATCACCATCAATCCGCCTATCGCCTTTGGCGGCGCGGCGAACTATGGCAGCGCCTTTCTTCCCGCCTACTATCAGGGAACCGCAATTACGGATCGAGGCTATTTGCCAAATCTCAAGGCCGCTACCGAGAAAGATCTTGAACGTCAGCAACTCGATCTCATCCAGAGCCTCAACCATGATTATGCGGCCAATCCAGGTGCGCCGGACGCTGTCGAGGGAATCATCAAATCCTATGAACTCGGCTTTCGCATGCAAGACAGTGTTCCCGAACTCCTTGATATATCCAAGGAGCCGCAGAGTGTGCTCAATGCTTATGGCGTCAAGCCTGGACCGGAGGGTTCCTTTGCCCGCCAATGCGTCATGGCGCGCCGGTTGAGCGAGGCAGGCGTGCGCTTTGTCGAAATACGCCAGGGAGGGTGGGACCATCACACCAACCTGCACAACGGACTGATCGAGCAGTCGCGCTTCATCGACCAGCCGACCTCGGCGCTGTTGACCGACTTGAGGCAGCGCGGGCTGCTCGACGACACTCTCGTGCTCTTCGGTTCCGAGTTTGGCCGCTTGCCTACCGCGCAGGGCGCTGACGGCCGCGACCATAACATCAAGGGCTATGCCATGTTTCTGGCCGGCGCAGGCGTGAAGAAGGGCTTCAGCTACGGCGCCACCGATGAACTAGGCTTGGAGGCCGTCGATGGCCGCATGCACGTCAACGATCTGCATGCAACTCTGCTGGCCTTAATGGGCATCGACCACGAGCAGCTCACCTATCGTTATGCGGGCCGCGACTTTCGCCTCACCAACGTCGCGGGAGTCGTTCAGCGTCCGATCTTCGCTTGATCTTCAAGGAAGCAAGAAAAACTCCTCCGCCGCGCGTTGCGGGGGAGGAGTTTTCTTGCTATCCGCATTCACGCCTTCCATGGCGCTGGAATTGGCGTGCATTTCATCCCGTCCTCTTTGTTGCGGCACACTCAATACTTCGGCAGTGAAGTGTCGATTCGGTCTGCCCAGGCCAAAATCCCGCCCGTCAAATTGCTTGCGCGCTTGAATCCAGACTTGCGCAGGAAATCGACAGCCTTGGCGCTGCGCATTCCGCTCTTGCAATGCACCACGATTTCGCGGCTTGAGTCGAGCTCATGAATGCGCGTGGGCAGATCGCCGAGCGGAATCAGGTGTCCCTTGATGTTGACGATTTGATATTCGTGCGGTTCGCGTACATCGAGCACGAATACATCTTCCTGCGCATCGAGCCTGCGCTTGAGTTCCTCGGGCTGAAGCTCTGGTATCTTCGCCGCAGTCGAGGCATCCGACTCCTCACCACGAATGCCGCAGAATTGGTTGTAGTCGATCAGTTCCTTGACCGTTGGATTCGCGCCGCAGACCGGGCACTCAGGATTCTTGCGCACGCGTAACTCGCGGAAGCGCATGGCCAGCGCATCGACCAGCACGAGGCGGCCAATCAAAGGTTCGCCCGCGCCGAGAATCAGCTTGATGACTTCGGTTGCCTGGATCACTCCGAGCAATCCCGGAAGCACGCCCAGCACACCACCCTCTGCGCAAGAGGGAACCAATCCTGGCGGCGGCGGCTCGGGATAAAGGCAGCGATAGCAGGGACCAGCCTCCGTTGCGAAGATGCTGGCCTGGCCTTCAAAACGGAAGATCGACGCATAGACATTGGGCTTGCCGCTCAACACGCAGGCATCGTTGACCAGATAGCGCGTGGCGAAGTTATCCGTGCCGTCGGCGATGATGTCGAAGCCGCTGAAAATATCGAGTGCATTCTGACTGTTGAGATAAGTATCGAAACGCTTGATCTCGACAAAAGGATTGATCGCTTTCAATTTGTCGATCGCGGAGTCCAGCTTGAGCCGGCCCACATCGCTGGTGTGATGCAGCACTTGCCGTTGCAAGTTCGTATAATCGACAACATCGAAATCCACCAGGCCGAGCGTGCCTACCCCCGCTGCTGCCAGATACAAAGCCAGCGGCGACCCAAGCCCGCCCGTGCCTACGCAGAGCACACGCGCGGCCTTCAGTTTCTTCTGGCCCTCCAAAGTCACCTCTGGCATGATAAGGTGCCGCGAATAGCGCAGAATCTCTTCGTTGCTCAATGTTGTCTGACTGCCATCAATCAATTCGGCCATAGTTCATTTCTCCAATCCAGTTCGTGCATTCATTTCACATGCGAGTTTCGCATTATCGCCCGCCAGCAACCGAGGGAACGATGGTGATGGTGTCTGTCTCCTTGACAGCGGTCGCGTCCTTGCTCAGATAGCGAATATCCTCATCGTTCAGATAGACATTCACAAAGGTACGCAGCTTGCCGTCCTCCGAGAAGAGATGCTTGCGCAGATCGGGATGCTGGGCGACCAAATCGCTCAATGCCTCGCCGACGGTTGTGGCGGTTACTGAAAGGACCGATTGCTTTCCGGCATAAGGCCGAAGCGGCGTGGGAATCAACACTTTGATGGACATTTTCTTCCTTTCAAAACGGTTTTGGCGTGCAATGTTTTTGCGATTACGGAATGACTTCGAGGAGTTCATCCTCGAAATGCTTGTCTTCTTCCTGACCCAGCAAGAGAAATGAATTGGTCAGCACGGCGCGTCCTTGTTCGACGCTGGTGATGAGATAGGAACAACCGGTCCAGTGCGCCTCGGCAAGATCAGTCACCGACCAGCGCGCAGGATGATCGGGATGCGAATGATAGAAGCCCACAATGTCACGCCCCGCAAGCATCGCCTCGCGTTGAATGCGCACCAACTCCGCGGGACTGATCTGGTAGCGATTGGCTAATGAGTCCGTGCGCGTGTTTCCGCACTGCGCAATAGCGCTGACGAATTTATCGCTCGCCTCATCCAACTCGCCCAGCAACACGCCGCAGCACTCATGCGGATAGGTCGATTCACCATGCTGCCGCAGTTGATTGTAGAGTGCGTCCGGTATCTTCAATGCCATTCCATCTCCGAGCTTCTATGCGTTCTCACTCCAAAAATGCTCACTCAAATACTTGTCGCCTGAGTCGGGAAAGACGGTGACGATAACCGATCCATCAAGCGCTTCTTTTGCAACTTGCAACGCGCCAACCAGCGCCGCTGCTGCGGAAACGCCCGCCAGCAAGCCCTCTTCCCGCGCCATTCGCCTGGCCATCGTGTAAGCCGCTTCTGTTTCGATGCCCAACTCCGCGTCCGCGATTCCGGCATCGTAAATCTTGGGAATGATCGAGGTCTCCATATGTTTGGTTCCCTCGATGCCATGAAAGGGCGAGTCTGGCTGTAGCGAAATGCAACGAATCCGCGGGTTCAACTCTTTCAGCCGGCGCGATGTTCCTACAAAAGTTCCACTGGTGCCGAGAATCGCTACAAAGTGAGTGACTCGCCCAGCGGTCTGCTGCCAGATTTCGTCCGCTGTTCCATTGCGATAGTGCGCGCGCCAGTTGGCATCGTTCGAATACTGATCGGCGTAGTAGTACTTCTCCGGTTCGGCGGCTGCAATTTCCTGCGCCTTGCGGATCGCGCCATCCGATCCCTCGCCAGGATCGGTATAGATGACCGTGGCGCCATAGGCATTCAGGATACGTTTCCGCTCCGCCGACACATTCGATGGCATGCACAAGGTAATCGGAATGCCGTAGGCCGCGCCCAGCATGGCGTAGGCAATTCCGGTGTTGCCGCTGGTCGAGTCAAGCAGCGCCTTGCCCGCGCCCAGCTTGCCTGCTTTCAATGCCTCGTTCACAATGTTCGATGCGGCGCGGTCTTTGACCGAGCCGCCGGGATTGGCCCACTCGGCCTTGGCCAAGACCTGTACATCCGCCAGGCCCGCAGTCACACGCTCCAAGCGCAACAAAGGCGTAGAGCCGATGCGCTGCTTTAACTGAAGGCCCAATGCGGTCGTCATGCGATTCCGAATACTCCTGTATGAATGTCTCGGTCGTGAATGCGATCCATCTCATCGCAAACCAAGATGAGTGGGCAGCATTGTGTCTGAGTGAAATTGAGATGTATGTGGATTCGGGGCAACCTGCCTGCCGATCAGCGACGTAGATCTAACGACAACAACAGACGAGCAGCATATTCATGCAACAGACTGACAGCACGGCGTGGCCGCCACGCACAGAGAAAATCCCGGATGGGTTTGTACATAGATTGGACATCGGGAACCTCCGTTCACAGTCTTTTTCATGTGCGCCTAAGGCGTACAGATGTATTAATTTTATACCATGATCCTTCTGCCGTGTCGAGATGTCCGCGCCTGGCCCGTCCAAAAGGTGTTGACATTACCGCGCCTGGTTGTTAGCATCGGAAGCAATCGGAAGCCTATGCATCGCTCTCCCTTCATCTCGTGTTGTTGTCGCTGCAATGCCTGTTGCGGTGACATGGAGAGTTGCTCCCCCTTTTAGTGCGTCGGTCCAAACCGATTCATAAGGCTCCAGCCCGCTCATCTTCATGAGTGGGTTTTTCATTTTTATCTCCAAACAATTCCAAAGCACTGGCAATGCTCCCTTCATCCAGGAGGCGAAGATGTTTTACAAGATTCCGGAGAACCTGTCGGCGGAGCTCGAAGAGCTGGATTCCTACATTGCGCGCTACCAGAGCGGCGAGATCGATGCCGCCACGCTGAAGGTGAGGCGCGTTCCCTTCGGCTGCTATGAACAGCGCCAGGACGGCACATACATGGTGCGCATCCGCACCACGGGCGGAGCGCTTACTCCGCGCCAACTGCAAACCATCGCGGAAATCTCCGCGCGTTACGGCAATCCGGCCATTCACATCACCACGCGCCAGGAATTTCAGATTCACGATGTGGCGCTGGAAAATATTCTGCCCGTCATGCGCGCGTTGTTGCTTGTGGGTCTGGCCGCACGCGGCGGCGGCGGCAACACAGTGCGCAACGTGCTGGTCTCGCCCGATGCAGGCGTGGGCCTTGATGAGGTTTTCGATCCCAGTCCGTATGCCTTCGCCCTGACCAGTCGCCTGATCGCCGAGCCTGATTCATGGCTGTTGCCGCGCAAGTACAAAATCGCCTTCTCCAACTCTGCGGCAGACAGTTCCTATGCCGAGTTCAACGATCTTGGCTTTATCGCGCAGATTCGCAAGGGTGAAAAAGGTTTTCGCGTTTATGTTGCCGGCGGCTTGGGCACCAAGCCCGAAGTAGGCAACCTGCTGCATGAATTCATTTCGGCGGAAGATGTCTACATCGTCGCCACCGCCATCAAGCGCCTCTTCGATCAGCACGGAAATCGCAAGAACCGCCATGCCGCGCGCCTGCGTTTTTTGTGGAAGACGCTGGGCCGCGAGCGATTTATAGAGTTCTACGAAGAGTTTCTGCAACAGGTGCGCGGCGAAAATCCCGCGCCGCTCGAACTGGAAGAGATTCCGCAAACCAGCACGCTGCCCGCATTTGCTTCAGAGCAGGACAACTCGCCGGAGTTCGAGCAGTGGAAGAAGAGTTACGTCGAGAGACAGAAGCAACCCGGCCTGGTCTCCGTTCTTGTTCCGGTCTTCCTCGGCAATCTGCGCAACGACTACGCCATTCGCCTGGCAAATTTCCTGGAGCCTTTCGGTAATTATGTTGTGCGCGCCACCTTCGGACAGAACCTGCGGCTGCGCAACATCCCTGAAAACTATCTGGCCAACGTCTATCATCTGGTGCGCGAACTGACTGAACTTGCGTCCGCGCCGCGCCTGATCGGAAACTCCATCGCCTGCACCGGAGCCGACACCTGCAAGCTGGGCATCTGCCTCTCCAAAGGCGCGCTGGGCGCAACCGCGGAGAAGCTGGCCAGTTCCACACTCGACCTGAACAGCATCCCCAATTTCCGCCTCAATCTCTCCGGTTGCCCCAACACCTGCGGGCAGCATATGCTCGCCGATCTTGGCTTCTACGGCAATGTTGGCCGCAAGGAGCAGCAGATGTTTCCCGCTTACATGATCGTTGCTGGTGCGGAGATAGGCGAAGGAAAGGCGCGTTTGGCGCGGCCTATCGATCGCGTCAGCGCTCGCGACCTTCCGGCGTTCGTCGAGGATACACTGAAGCTGTGGCTGGAGAAGAAAGACAACTACCCCTCCTTTGCTGCCTATATTGATGGCGATGGAACTCAGGATCTTCGCGCCATTGCGGATCGCTTCCGCAACATTCCCGCATACAACGAAGACCCGCGCTACTATTCTGATTGGGGCACGCAAAACACCTTTTCGCTGGTGGGCAAAGGCGTGGGCGAATGCTCCGCCGGACTCTTCGATCTGATTGAAGTCGATCTGAAGAGCGCGCGTGAACTGCGCGAAGAATACCGCACTGGAGATCAACCTCTTGCAGATACGCTTTACGCCATCACGCTGCGCAGCGCCCGCGCGCTGCTGATTACGCGTGGCATTGAAGCGCCCACAGACAGCGCGGTATTTGATAATTTTCGCAAGCACTTCATCGAAGCGGGCCTGATCAACGAACGCTTTCACCCTGTGATTTATGCGGCGCAGCAGAAGGACTTTGCAGCATTGATTCTGCTGGAAGACGAAGTCTTTTCCCTGCTGGAATCTGTCGAGACTCTCTACCGCAGCATGGATAACTCGCTGCGCTTTGCGGCAGAAACCTCCAAGTAGAAGGAATCGCGCCATGATGAAGCGAGTCCATGACACGGGCTGTTGTTGCAGACGCCGCAAGACGTCTACGGAGATTCGCGACCACTTTTAAGCTTCAATTATTTCAACACGCGAAACTCCAGCTCATGGCTAGACTTGATGAGCGATTCATGCACACAGCCTGGTTGTCCGTGGAGTATCGCAGTGTTGAAGCCTTTGCAAGCAGGATTGCCCCGTGCCCTTCCTCTTTTAATTTTCTCGCGAACGCGTGACCGCGCGCAGATTTGCGCTGCGTGTCGATGTCCACGCTTCTGATCCACACACAATTTCAGCTTGCTTTGTTGCTCTCCTCTTTGTGGAGATGAAGCAACAGGAGCATGAATACAGCAAACACCTGAGCTTAGCATTTGCGTGTATTTGCGCGAACGCCTTGGCATAGGTGAATAACGAATGAATATGGAGAAAATGATGAAACAGTTACAATCATTGAATTTGGCTGTGGGCGGGGCGCTGGTGTTGAGTTCGGTTTCGAACAGCCTTATGGCTCAGGAGTCACTGCCCAAACCAGATCCTGCGTTTCACGGCAAAATCGCCGTCAATCGCGAGGATGCTATCCCTTCCTGGCCTGAACAGGCCAAAGCTCCCGCAGGCGCTCCCAACGTCGTTGTGATTCTTCTGGACGATGTTGGTTATGGCGCAGGCAGCGTTTTTGGCGGTCCGGTTCAGACTCCTGCGCTGGAAAAGCTGGCGGCCTCCGGCCTGCGTTACAACCGCTTTCACGTCAACGCCCTTTGCTCGCCGACACGCGCATCCTTGCTGACCGGGCGCAACAACCATCAAGTCGGCTTCGGTACAGTTGCCGATTCTGCCACTGGCTTCCCTGGGTACAACTCGATCTGGAAGAAGAGTACGGTCTCGACCGCCGAAGTGTTGCGTCAAAATGGTTACAGCACGGCGGCCTTCGGAAAGTGGCACAACACGCCTTCTTGGGAGATCGGTCCGACAGGTCCGTTCGATCATTGGCCTACCAGTCTTGGATTTGAGTACTACTATGGCTTTATGGCAGGCGCCAGCAGTCAGTGGGAACCCAGGCTTTATCGCAACACTACTGCGGTGGAGACTCCTGCCACACCTGAGCAGGGCTATCACCTGACCACCGATCTGACCAACGATGCGATTCGCTGGTTGCATCAGCACGATGCCGTTGTTCCAGACAAGCCCTTCTACCTCTACTACGCCACCGGCGCGACTCATGCGCCGCATCACGTGCCGCAGAAGTGGATCGATCAGTACAAGGGCAAGTTCGATCAGGGCTGGGATAAGCTGCGCGAAGAAACCTTTGTACGCGAGAAGAAACTCGGCGTGATTCCCGCCGATGCGGAACTCACTCCTCGTCCCAGTGAATTGCCCGCATGGGATTCGCTGCCCGCCGATGAGAAGAAACTGCTGGCGCATCAGGCCGAAGTCTACGCAGGCTTCCTGGCGCAAACCGACTATGAAGTTGGTCGTCTTTTGCAAGCGATTCAGGATGAAGGCAAAGCCGATAACACGCTGGTCTTCTACATTGTGGGAGACAACGGCGCCTCTGGCGAGGGCGGACTGGATGGATATGAGAACGGTGGAGCTTATGACAGCAAGACTGCCTCAATCGGAACGCGCCTTGAGCATGAAGATCAATTTGGCGGTGAGTTCTTCAGCAATCACTATGCAGCGGCGTGGGCATGGGGATTAGATGCTCCGTTTCAGTGGACCAAGCAGGTAGCCTCACACCTTGGCGGCACGCGCGATCCGCTCATTGTTTCCTGGCCGGCGCACATCAAGGATGCAGGCGGACTGCGTTCGCAGTTCACTCATGTGACCGATATTGCGCCGACAATCTATGAAGCCACCGGCATCAAGTTTCCCGATGTAGTCAACGATGTCAAACAGATTCCACTGGAAGGCAAAAGTCTTGTCTATACCTTTGACAATGCCGGTGCGCCAAGCCATCACAATTTGCAGTACTTTGAGATGGTCGGCAATCGCGGCATCTACAAAGATGGATGGTGGGCCGGCGCGCGCCATGCTTTGCCCTGGGAGATCGGAACCACTGGATATCTCAAGCCGATCGGTCAGCATCCCTGGGAACTGTACGATCTGGATCATGATTTCAGTCAGGCGCATGACTTGGCAGCCAAGTATCCAGAGAAGCTGAAAGAACTCCAGGACGCATTTGATTCAGAGGCGCGCCGCAACGATGTCTATCCACTGCTGCCAATTCCCGGACAGGGGCGCCCCTCGCCCGCAGCGGGCAAGACAACCTTTGTCTATCGGGATGGAGTGACCAGACTTCCTGGAGGAGTTACTCCAAATCTGACCGGACGCTCGCATCGCATCGTTGCCGACATTGAAGTTCCTGCAGCAGGCGCAGACGGCGTCATCATCGCGCAGGGAGGACGCTATGGTGGATTTACCCTGTATGTGAAGGATGGAAAGCTCACGTACGAAGCCAACGCCTTTACGCCGCGTCGTGAAAAACTCACAGCATCTGAGCCGTTGCCGCAGGGCAAGGTCGAGGTTGTCTTCGAGTTCACAGCGGATGATGCTCCTGCCTCCAAAGAGGTTGGAATTACCGGCCCTGTTTCTTCAAACGCGGGCGGAACAGCCAAACTCACAGTCAATGGAAAACAGGTAGCAGACGGCCACTTCGCGCACCTGTCGCCCGTTAACAGCGGCACGGAAACATTGGATGTCGGCAGCGATACAGGATCGCCCGTAACCGGAGCCTATCAGTCGCCAAATACCTTTGCAGGCACGATTGATACTGTCACGATCAATCTGCTGTAACAGCATATTGATTTACGCATTGATAGCAAAGCGGGATCGCAAGGAATACTTGCGATCCCGTCTTGCTTCTTGCAGCCTCCGCAGCCAACGCGGAGCAACTACCAGCTACCGGAGGTATTCTTGTGAAACGCATTCTGATTCTTCTGCTTATCGCTTTGATTGCGCCCGCTCTTTCTGCGCAGGTAGCAGCTACGCGGCTTGCGCAAAACCCGCTGATCACCGTGGACGCGTCGCCAACACTTGCCGGAAATGTCAATGGACCAAGCATCATTCGTGTGCCTGATTGGGTTGATCATCCGCTCGGCCGCTACTACCTGTACTTCGCGAATCATAAAGGCAAGTTCATTCGTCTTGCCTACGCCAATTCTGTAACCGGACCGTGGAAGATCTATGAGCCGGGCGTTCTCCATGTAAAGGACACTGCTTTCTATCGTCCTCAACCCGATCCGCCCAACGGCAGTCTCTACACACACGTTGCTTCTCCTGAGATCTACATCGATCAGCAGCAGAAGAAGATCATCCTATGGGCGCATGGCATGTGGACAAACGGCAAGGCATGGCCGGACGCAGCCAGTGGCGATCAAGCCAGCGAGCGGCAGTGGTTGATCGACAATCATTATGAACAGTTTACGCAATCCTTCGAATCAAGCGACGGTCTGCACTTCACCTCGCATCCGGCAATCACAAAACACAGCTACCTGCGCGTCTTCAAGGATCGCGATACGTTTTACGGCGTAGCTCGTGGCGGAAAACTGTTTCGTTCCAAGGGTCCCTTTGCGGAGTTCGAACCGGGAACCGATCTGTTCAGGGATTCCACTTATGCCGGACGTGTCCGGCATACCGCCCTGCTGCGCAGAGGAAACACATTGTATGTGTTCTTCACTGCGATTGGGGATGCGCCGGAACATATCCAGGTAGCCAAAGTGGACTTGAGCAAAGACTGGACCGAGTGGAGGGCCGGCCCAGCTGTAGACGTGCTTACCTCACAGGCGAGTTATGAATGTGCAGATCTGCCACTGTCGCCCTCCAAAGCAGGAGACATTGACAAGCCCGTGCATCAGTTGCGCGATCCCGGCATCTTTGAAGAGAAGGGTAAAGTCTACCTCTTCTATTCCATCTGCGGCGAACAGGGCTTGGCCGCCGCAGAGATTACTCTTCCTTGACTACATGAAGCGATCAGTCCGCCGCTTGCGAGGCAATCTGCAAGCGGCGCGGCCATGCAAGCCTTCTCGGCAGCGACAGTACCAAGCGCTGCAGAGGCCGCTCGACAAATCGATTGCTGAGTTCGGAAACAACAAGTATCAGAATCAGGCAGGCAGCAAAGCGAAGGGCTATCGGCACGGACTTTGGCAACAGAGAAAGCAGAGCCGAAAGCACGAAATAGTGCAACAGATAGATTGAGTACGAGACCTTGCCGAGCCATCGCGCCGGACGCGACGATAACAGGGCTGAAAGCCAGCGCCCGTCACGCAGCATGAAGTTGAACAAGGTAATCAGCAGAATGGCTACAATGTCGCTGCGCCAAGAGACCATTAGCACATCGCTCTGTGCAATCGGCGCGTGATGCAATAACGCCACCCAAACCATGGGATAGGTGAGAGGCGTAGCAGCCAAGAGCAACAGACTGACAGTAGCCAACAGCGGATTCTTGAATTTGCTGCCCTGCCGCAATGCCAGTGCCGAGAGTACGCCAAAGAGAAAATAGTGGACGTGCGCAAAGAACTCGATCTGAAAGTTGTAATTGCGCACGCGCAGAAAGGCAATCGCCGCCAGCAGCAATGCCGCCGTTGCCCAACTGCGCTTGAGGCTGCGGTGCAGCATCCAGATACCGATAAATGCCACGTAGAACAACAGTTCGATGCGAATCGTCCAGAAGACCAGCGCGCCGCGGTCGATCAGTGCGATTTGCCGAAGATACTCTGGAAACGTGGTGATTGTATTCATTGCAATTCCGCCGGGGAAGTGAATGTCCAGCAGTATCAGCGGAAGCAGCGCTGCAATCAGAAACAGCGGATAGACTCGTGCAATGCGGCGCAATGCGTACTGTTTCACATTGGCCGCAGTGAATGGCTGATTGATGTGCAGATACGACATCAGGAATCCGCTAAGAATGAAAAACAGCATGACGGCGGTCTGTCCTGCGCCCTTGCCAAGCAGGCCATTCCATAGCAGCGTTTCATTGCTGAAGTGACTGACGACGACAATCAGAGCGGCGAGTCCGCGCAGACCATCCAGAGGCGCGATGAGCGTTGCGCTTGAAGGCGCCAGAGTGCGAATCTCTTCCTTTTGCGGCATAGGTTCCTTTCTGAGTTTCATGTGTCGATGAGTGCTACATGCGCTGGATTCCAGCATCCATTTCAGAGGATCGCGCCGTGTTCAATGCGGCAGCAACGGCCTCAACCATCCATAGAGCCAAGTACCTGCAAGCGCACTTGCCGCGGTTATGATCGAGACTGAAACACCCGCGCCAATCAGCGCGAAGAGCGGACCAGGGCAAGCTCCAGTCAGTGCCCACCCCAATCCGAAGAGGATGCCACCGGCGGCGTAGCGAATGCCGCTGCCGAGATGCTTGGCGGGAATCGATATTTTCTCGCCGTCTATGGATTTCATTCCAGTGCGCTTGATCAGCGCAATGGACAGAGCCGCCGTTGCCACAGCGGAGCCGATAATGCCGTACATACGGAACGACTGAAAGTGAAACATCTCTTGAATGCGAAACCAAGAGATAACCTCAGAGCGCATCAGCACATACCCGAATGCCACACCCTGCAGCAGATACAGTGGCAGAAATACCTTGCGCGTCTTTGCCGCGCTGCCTGCGCCGCACTCTTGATCTTCGAGAACTGAAGGATTGGTCATAACGCTCCAATCAAATGCGGCAGGATAAAATATGTTGCGAACAGTCCTCCGGCAAAAAATCCGAGTACTGCGATCAGAGAAGGGAGTTGCAGGTTAGCCAATCCGCTGATGGCGTGCCCTGACGTGCAACCACCAGCGTAGGCCGTGCCGAAACCCACCAGAAACCCACCAACAACGATCGAGATAAATCCGCGCAACGTAAGCAGCGCATGCCAACTGAAGAGTTCGCCTGGAGCCACACCAGAAAAGTCGTGGAACCCCTGATGGATCAAGAGTTCTCTAGTCGCGGGCGAAATGGAGATTGTCTGCGACGCTCCAAGATGCGCCGCAAGAAAGCCGCCCACCAGCACTCCGCTCAGGAAGACCAGATTCCAAAGTCCGCTTTGTTTCCAGTCGTAGCGGAAATGCTTGACCTTGCAAGGCGCGATTGCCGCACACAGATGACGCAGATTGCTGGATATGCCAAAGACCTTGTTACCGGCAATCAGCAATGCGGGAACAAACAATCCAATCAACGGTCCGGCAACGTACCAGGGCCACTCAGCATCGCACGCGATTGTCATATGAATTTCCCTCCTCTGTGTGCGGCTCTCTGATCCCACTCTTACTTCTTGTCCCTTTTCCATCCGAAGGCGACCTGAAACGAATTCTGATACATGCTCAGATTTACATTTCCACCTCCGTAGGTTGAAGGAATCGCGTTCACGCCATTCACCGTGTTGTTGAATGCGTGAACATAAGCGAAGCTGATTTCCTTGCCGTTTTTTAGCCCAACGGTTGCACCCGCGTGCAGATGGTCCTTGGTCACGGCCGGTGCCAGAAGATTGAAAAACGCCTGCGTACTGTCGAAGGGAGCCCCGCCGTGATTGTACCCAGCGCGCAGCGTCAGCGAAGGATTCACATCATAGTCAACTCCGGCCTTCGATACATTGATGTCATGCCATCCGAAGCCCGGACCATTATCAGTTCCAAGCGGAGATGTACTTGCCAAGGGGTTGGCAATCGACTTGACAGCCCCGTAGAGAATGCGCTCTTCGTCAAAGAGCAGCGTCGCTTTGGAACCGAACTTCACCGCCGCTCCGCCGGCAAAGTTGGCAGGAATATCGAATCCGCCGTGTTCGGCAAAGAGTCCGCTATAGCGATTGAATTTGCTCACATAGGTGCGACTTTGATACGTAGCGCCCACGCTCACGGCTTTGTTCAACTCGCCCAGCCAGCCAACGCGGACTCCGCCGCCGGTCGAGTAGGAGTACCCATTGTTGGTCAGATGCGCCGGGTCGGCGGAGATGGCGGCAATATACTGCAAGCCCTCTGCCGCAAAGCGCTGCACGGCGATATTCGCTGCAACTCCGATGGAGTTATGCGCACCCAGCTTGTAAGCCAGTGTGGGTGATATAAATGCCTGGCTAATATCCACGCCGCCCCGCGTGCTTCCCAGCAACTGAATAGGCTGCTTATACGAGGTATTCAGCCCACCATTGCCGTAAATCGCCACGCCCAGCGCGAGATTGGGCTTGTACTGGAGGCTGTAACCCAGTTCGGGCAACTCGAAGTTCTTCACTCGGTTGCCATCATAGGTGCCATTCACATCTGGATAGCCAGGCGGCAACGTATTGCCGCTGATGGTTCCATAGCGCACTGGCCGGAATAGTGTCAGACCGATGTCGAAGCGATTGCCGACCAGCAGAAGCCCCGCAGGATTGGTTGCGCCCGCAAGGCTGTCTCCAGGCTTGGAAACTCCAGCGCCACCCTGACCTTGCTGCTTCGTCCCATAGCCCGTTAAGAAGTATCCATCCGTCGCCAATGCCGCGTCTCCAGCGAACAACAACGCAATCACCACCAGCAAAATCTTGCCGCTCATCTTTTTCATGCTGACCTCTCCTTGTTTCAGCGATTTCCTTTGCGACAACGACTGCATACGCAACAGCCTCTGTCTGAGGTGTGTTTCCATGCATTCGATTGGTAAGGGTGTGTCACCGCGATAGCCTGGAGATGCAGGATATAAATAAAAAACCCACTCGCCAGATCGACTTCCGGCGGTGGGCTAATCGACTACTTTAGCTGAAACTAGACGATCCTGCTGCCTAGCCTCTACCTGCCAGAGGACACACGCGCATGTGTGTACAGCAACACAGCAAGCAAGCGGTCCTCTGAAGATGCATCAACATGGATACAGCCTATAAGGCGTCCCGCCGTATGTCAACTCTCCAGGATCCGTTATGTGGAAGGAGTCTCAGCAGGAAAGTGGCTTTTCCCGCGGTTGTTCTGTGTCGCTGAAAACAGATCCGCTCGATCAAGCCCAACAAATACTTGTGGAAGACGCTCTGTCCGTTCTGCTAGAATTGCAGCAATGTCGATTCTTCACAGCGCGCAGTGTTGTAGCCAGTTCGGAACCAGCCAACTGGTAAACACTGTTTCGCGGGCAGAAATATATTGATTCAATCCACTCCATAAGTGAGCGTGATGATGATTTCTGCAAGGTGCCCACGATCCAGTTCGTGGGCATTTTCATTTGCGCGCATTCGTCCTGGCACCCAGCGAAGATGACCATTCCCATAAATTGCTTACCGGCACAAAAGCTCCTATTTGCCGAAAGGCCAAAATAGGCGCTGCTGAATCGAAGCCCCTCCATTTTAGAAAAATCAACCAGGAGAACTGAATGATACCGCAATCCCGTCGTAGACACACCTCTCCCATCCTCGGCCTGCTGCTGGTTTCAGCAACAATGGCTTCAGGAGCGCAGTCATTGACGACTGCGGAGAACAACTCGATTCCAGGATGGAAACAATGGACCAGCCAACTCGAACAGCTTGACTCGCAGATTCTCTCGCGACTCCCTGAGCGGCTGCGCAACGATCCCCAGGTGAGGCAGGAGGCCGGTCGCCTGCTGCTTGAGGCTGTTGCTTCCAAGTCGATTGCAGCACTGGGGGATGATGTCGATCATCCCGTCTTTCTGCCATCGATCAACTTCTACTTCAATATTGGTCAACCAAATGCAGACACAACTTATCGCAGTGCCGCGATCGATGCTGCCGGTTCCTATCGCATTCGCGGTGAGATCGGTTCCTTGCGCATTCTGCGCGTGGGACTCTTTGGTGCTCTGCCAACGGGTTCAACCCTCAGGCTGCCGGTTCCCACCTACTACGATTTCAAGTCTCTTCATCTCGATGCGAGTGGACATTTCGATGTCTTACTCAGCTCGGAGCGGACTGCCGGATACACCGGAGACTGGTGGCAACTCAAGCCCAACACATCGCAATTGCTCTTGCGGCAGGTGGCTTTTGACTGGAAGACGGAACGCGATCCGCGCATCTCACTTGAGCGCGTAGATCGCCCGGTTGAACGGCCCCGCCCCTCAGCCGATGCCCTGCAAAAGCGATTGCAGACTCTGACCGATGAGATTTCGTATATGGCGCTGCTCTTTGTCGATCACGTAGAGGGACTGCGCAAGGAAGGATACATCAACCGGCTCAAAGTGTTTGATGTTTCGCACATGGGCGGACTCGTCGGGCAGTTCTACTACGAGGGCGCGTATGACCTGCAACCTGACGAAGCACTGATCGTCGAAGCAAAGGTTCCGCAGGGCTGCACATACTGGTCCATTATTCTTACCAATGATTTATATGAGACAACCGATTGGTACAACAATCAGAGCAGTCTGAATGGCTCGCAGGCGCAAGTGGATGCGGACGGCATTGTGCGCTACGTGGTCTCGGCCAAAGACCCAGGTGTGCCCAACTGGCTTGACACCTCAGGCTATGCCAGCGGAGCTATTCAGGGCCGTTGGACGGAGTGCTCCGCAAATCCAGTGCCTGCGGTTCGCAAGGTCAACTTCTCTCAGATTCGCGCCTCATTGCCATCCGATACGCCCACCGTCACTCCGCAAGACCGCGAGAAGATTGTTCGCGAACGGCGCTCTCAACTTCAACAACGGCCGCTCTGGTAACCCAAGAAAGGATTCTCACATAATGCTTCGTTTCCTACTCACACTGACGGCGGGCCTGATTTTGACCGCTTCACTTGCTGTCGTTGCCCAGTCGCCTCTGGCCACTGCCAACCAAAAATCACTGGATCGCCTGTCTCTGCGCCTGCTGGCCAGCCAACCGGTAAAGGCAGAAGCAACTCTGGTCGCTCAAACTTTTGCCGCCGATCCCTACGCAAGCACAGCGGAAGGCAAGGCGATCCTTCCCCATGCGGTTGACGAGGTTGTCTATGCGGGCGTGGTTGACGCCATCAATCGCGATCCAGCGCGTCCCCGCCTGCAATGGCTGTGGGCTCCCGCCCACTCATGGTCCGGGATTGCAGTGCCCGTAAGCAAGGTGCTGATGCCCAATGTCGACAACGTCTTCCGCATCTTCCCGGTAGACAATCTCCATCATTACCGTCTCACTGCTCACCCCGCCGGACCTCAGCCAATCCAGGAGTCGCTGCAACTTCTGCCCAGGCTGCCGGGCGAGGACGGATGGAGCAAGGTGATTCAGGAAGTAGTGGATGAGGACATCCACACGGAAGCCGACGGCTCCTTCACTTTGACCATTGGCCCGGAGGCATCGGCGGGGCAGGCGAACCACATCACCACTACGCAAGACGCCCATTTCATCCTGATTCGCGACACCATTCAGGATTGGGTCCATCAGACGCCCTACCGGATGGAGTTGACCCTCATCGATGGTCCCGCACCCAAAGCCCCAGCCGACGATGCAACCTTGGCGCGCGAGGCCGCCGCACTCATCCGCCAGATCGCGCCCCGCATCCTTCAGTCCAAAGGCGGCGGCTTCGCCAACTCTCCGGGGTTCTATCAGGGGCCGGCGAACGCTTTGACTTCTCCCAAAATCCGCGAGGGCGGACGATGGGGTCTCTCATCCTCTGGCCATTTCCAATTGGCGGACGATGAGGCACTGGTTCTGACTCTCGACCCCATCGGCGCCAAATATCTAGCTGTTCAGTTGGCCAGTGGCTGGCTTGGCTCGCTTGACTACCTGCACCATACGGCATCGTTGAATCTGTCCCAAGCCAAGCCAAATCCAGATGGCACCCTGACTCTGGTCGTTGCGCCCAAAGACCCCGGCGTCACTAACTGGCTGGATACCACAGGGCTGCACGAGGGCACTCTGTTTGTGCGCTGGCAGAAACTTCCGGAACTGCTCGATGCAGCTGCGCAAGGTGTGCGATCGGTCCGGCTGGTCAAGGTGGCCGAGCTTGACACTGCGCTGCCGCGACTTACTCCTGTGGAGCGAAAGGCTCAACTCGCTGAACGCGCTGCCGCCTATGCTCGCCGATACGCAGACTGAACCGGGCAACGCATCTTTTAGAAAGGACACCCATGAGAATGAGATCGACCATGCCACAAGGCTCAACGAAGACTCTGCTTCAAAAGAAGCGTAACGGCATTTCACGATGTTGCGCCTGAATCCTTCGGGCAGTTGTTTTCGCGCATACCGCCCTGATCCGTTTCCAAACGGAATCACACTGAGCAGAAAACGACTTTCAAACTCATCGACGCACAAAATATCTTTGGAGAGCAGAAAATGAAATTCAACCAACGTATTGGACTCATCCTGAGCGGAACCATGGCCTTCAGCGCATGGCCCTCCGCGCACGCGCAGAGCGCGACGCCGCCGAAGTCATGGCCGACGCTGCCTGTTCATGAAGTGCCCGCGACTACGTGGCCTGAGCCGCCCAAGGCTCCGGCAGGCGCGCCAAATGTTGTTTTGATTTTGATTGACGACGTAGGCTTCGGCGCCACCTCGGCCTTCGGCGGTCCCATTCACACGCCGGTCTTCGAGAGTGTCGCCAATGCCGGCCTGCGCTACAACAGCTTCCACATGAACGCGCTCTGCTCGCCGACGCGCGCCGCGCTGCTGACCGGGCGCAACAATCATCAGGTGGGATTCGGCTCCATCGCCGAGTGGTCGGCACCTTATCCGGGCTACAGCACGGTTCTTCCCAAGAGCGCGGCGACGATTGCCGAAGTGCTCAAGGAGAATGGCTACAGCACTTCGGCCTACGGCAAGTGGCACAACACGCCGATGTGGGAAGTCAGCCCTGCGGGTCCATTTGATCGCTGGCCCACCGGACTTGGCTTCGAGCATTTCTACGGATTCAATCAAGCTGCCGACAGCCAATACTATCCACGCATCTATCGTGACACGACGCCTGTCGAGCCTTCCAAATCGCCCAAGGATGGCTATCACTTTACAACGGACATCACCGACGAAGCGATCAACTGGATTCATCAGCATGATGCCGCGGCCAAGGACAAACCCTTCTTCATTTACTTCGCCACCGGAGCCACGCATGAGCCGCACCATGTGCCGCAACAGTGGATCGAGCGTTACAGAGGGCAGTTCGACAAGGGATGGGATGAAGTCCGCAAAGAAGCCTTTGCCAAGCAGAAGGCTTCCGGTGTGATTCCCGCCAATGCCGAGTTTACTCCGCGTCCGGATGGATTGCCTGCCTGGGATTCACTCACCCCGCAACAGAAGAAGCTGTTGGCGCATGAAGCGGAAGTCTACGCCGGTTACGCCGAGCATACCGATCACGAGATTGGCCGCCTGCTGGATGCGATTCGCGATGAAGGTCAAGCCGACAACACCGTCATCCTGTGGATCTTTGGCGATAACGGCGCCAGCGCCGAGGGCGGTCTGGAAGGCCGCGACGCAGCGGATGTGAATGGCAAGCCAAAGACGATCGAAGAGCGGACGGACATCTCCGACCTGCTGGGCAGCGAACTGTACATGAATCACTATGCGGCTTCGTGGGCGTGGGCGCTGAACTCGCCTTACGTCGGCACCAAACAGGACGCTTCGCATCTGGGCGGTGTCACCGATCCTCTGGTGATTTCCTGGCCGGGTCACATCAAGGACGCTGGCGGCGTGCGCGGTCAGTTCTCGCACGTTAACGACATTGCACCAACCATCTATGAGATCACCGGCGCGAAGTTTCCCGACGAAGTTAACGGCGTCAAGCAGATTCCGCTGGAAGGCAAGAGTCTGGTGTATACCATCGACAACGCGAAGGCTCCGACGCGCCACACTCTGCAATACTTCACCACCAGCGGCAATCGCGGCATCTACAAGGATGGCTGGTGGGCGGGCGACCGCTACCACTCCACCTGGGAGCCGTATGCCAATCAACACGCCAGCGATAAGGATCTCGATGTGCGTCCCTGGGAGCTTTACAACCTGAATGAAGACCCCAGCCAGGCTCACAACCTTGCCGATAAATATCCCGAGAAGGTGAAGGAGTTGCAACAGGTCTTCAACAGCGAAGCGGAACGCAATCATGCCTATCCTATTTTGCCGGAGCGTTCCTCGCCTCTGGACAAGAAGATCAAGGACCAGAAAGTATTCACCTTCCGTTCAGGAGTGGAGCGCTTGCCGCTGCGTTATGCGCCCGGTCTATACGGTCATGCCTACACGATCAATGCCGATGTGGAGATTCCGACCGATGGCGCCGAGGGCGTAATCGTGGCCGATGGCGGCATCCTGGGCGGATTCAGCCTCTTCGTCAAAGACAATCATCTGTACTACGAGGTGAATGTCGCCAACGACCACTCCGAGCAGATCGTCTCGAAGACGCCGATTCATGCGGGCGTGGCGCACATTCAGTTGAATGTGACTCCCACGCAGGATAGCTCTGCAATCACTCCGGGCGTACCGGGCTTCTCTCCGCGCCGCCCTGTACCGGGCAATGTGAAGTTGTCGATCAACGGACAGTCTGTCGGCGAGGCGCAGTTCTCCAGCATCTATGCCGGCGGCGAAACACTGGACGTGGGCAGCGATCTTGGTTCTCCCGTCAGTCCGGAGTACAAGTCGCCGAACCGCTTCACAGGCAAGATCAACACCGTCACATTCGAGCTGCAATAACCAACTCAGTGTGAAGAATGCCTCGGTTGGACTGGAGACAAGAGTCTCTCTTGGCTACAGTCCAACCGAAAATTGCCGATCAGTTGGATGGATGCAGATTCCTGCGCTGAACGCTCATCCGTTCACATTGCGATTTGCAGGACGCTGCGTGTTTTGGTCACGCTTGATTTGACGCAATGTAATACATAGTCGAATAATTATTAGACTATGTATGAATCTCCGGCCCACCGCAAGGTTGACAATTTCCTGCGGCAAGCACAGCGCTATTCGACTGCCATCCGAAGTTCAACTTCGCGTGGGTTCGCGCGAGTCATCACGGTTCGCGCAAAAGAAGCAAAGATGCGCCACCCGACGACAGACAATGAAGCGGCCCGATTGGCAAGAAGCAGATCAGATGACCGTATCTGGCAAATGCCTTCAAAGGAGATTACATTGCCCACGACATCATCGGTGTCGTCCGGCAGCGCGGGTAGATACATGGAATCGCGTCTGCTGAATTTCAGCAGTGTGCCCAACTTCTCCTTGGCTCGTTCCTCGTCCTTCCGAATCGGAAGAATGCGAAGCAGCGACGCATGAGCCGTCCTCCCAGGCACAAGATCACAGGACGAATTGAGCACTGCGAATTTGGGCATTCCCGCGATGCGTTCCCCGTAGAAATACGCTGCCTCGGTTTGAACGATGTCACCCTGAAGAACGGAGAACTGATCGTCTGAGGTGTCAAACCCGAGAGCCGAAGTTTCGGCGTAATCAATTGGTTTGCGCACGATTGCGTTCACCGCGTTCCAGACTTCCAGCCTCCCTTTCGTGCCGGCCAGTCCATTGGAAAAAGCCTGCACTGCCTGAATCGCCTCCTCGCTATGCGAGATCGACCGCAACTGCCGTTCAAGCTCTCCAAGTAACGATGCCATATTTAGAACCTCGGCCTCGGGATCGCGGCATTCTCCAGATTGAATCCGTCTGAAGCCTGTGCATCAATTTCTTCCTGGGTCAGTTGAAACGCATCGTGCCCGTCGCGCGTTGGCAAAACGGGAGACCCAGCAAACAGGGCGGCCGAATGAATCAGAAGCTCCACGTGTTCCTGATCGGGATGCTTGGCGACAACCTTGGCAGCCTGGATAATGACGTTCAGCCCCTGCTGAAGTCGATGCACATCCGTGGCTAGTCCGACGAGATGCTGGAAATCGGCGTCGCGCAGGATACGATACGTGACACCCTTGCCGACAAGCGTACCAACGCCATGCTCGGAGATCTCCTCCAGCGTGGAATTTCCCCCTTTGCGGAACTTCTCAAACGAACTCCAAACCGGTCCCGGCACAAGGGCCAAGGCAGAAGGGTGAGCAAGCGTGGTGGACATATTCAAACCTCCACGAAAAGAATAGCACAAAAACCAACGATATTCCAACGTAATCGTTGCCATGCCGTTGTGCTAGATTGGTGCACGGCCACGGGAGATCAGAATCTCAAAGGCAATCTTTAACAAATCTCTCTTGCAGCCGACCTTGCAGGCGACCGTCCTCCAACCCAATTCCAACCCAAAATACCAATTCCTTGAACCTACTCTCAACGACTTAGCACTCTTTGAAACTACCAGCCATGCTGTCTAACTCGTTGATAATACGCTAGTTGAGCCACTCTCATCCCGATCATCCAGCCAGATGGTCTACAACCGATTTGTCCGAAGCGCACTGGATCGGCTGTTCGTATGTGATCACCAGTGTCGAAAACGGGCACGCCGTATTGACCAACTCTTTTCAATTGCTGGGGCCGGAGGAGAACAAGCGCTTTGAAGATGAACACGTCGAAGTTGTCGAGCAATGATTGAAGTCTTACAACCCCGTACATTCAAGGAAGGAACGAAATGCCGATCAAAGTCCTGATTCCCACGCCGCTCCGGCCCTATGCCGGAAAGCAATCCACGATCGAAGTGAGCGCACAGACCGTTGGCGAGGCGCTCGACGATCTTGTCGCCCAGCATCCGGATCTTCGCAAGCACCTGTTTTCTGAGGACGGAAAGCTGCGCTCCTTTGTCAACATTTATCTGAACGATGAAGACATCCGTTATCTGGCCAAGGACGCGACGCCGGTCAAAGAGACCGACACGATCACCATTGTTCCCTCGGTTGCTGGCGGACGATAGTGCTCGAGCGGTTTCTCAAAAATGAATAGAACGAACAAGTGCTGGGAGAGGAAACTGTGGCTGAATTGATTGATGGTAGTCAGGCAAAACTAAGCAACGAAGAGATACTTCGCTACTCGCGTCACCTGATCATGCCGGAAGTGACCCTTGAAGGCCAGAAGAAGCTCAAGGCTGCGCGCGTGCTTTGCGTGGGCACAGGCGGGCTCGGATCGCCGCTGGCTTTGTATCTTGCCGCGGCCGGGGTGGGGACACTGGGCCTTGTCGATTTCGATGTGGTCGACTACACCAACTTGCAACGGCAGGTGCTTCATTACACCAGCGACGTCGGTCGCCTTAAGCTCGATTCAGCCATCGACAAGTTGACTGCGATCAATCCATTCGTCGAGATCAAAAGGTTCGACACCTATCTGAACAGCCAAAATGCTCTGGAGATCTTCAGCGGCTTCGACATCATCGCCGACGGCACGGATAATTTTGCCACGCGCTATTTGGTCAACGATGCCTGCGTGTTGAGCGGCAAGCCGAATGTCTATGCGTCGATCTTTCGTTTTGAAGGGCAGGCCAGCATCTTTGCCACTGAGGCCGGCCCATGCTATCGCTGCCTCTATCCCGAGCCGCCGCCACCGGGATTGGTTCCATCATGCGCAGAGGGCGGAGTACTGGGCGTGCTTCCTGGACTGCTCGGAGTGATTCAGGCGACTGAAGTGATCAAGCTGATCCTCGGCGTGGGCGAGCCGCTGATCGGCCGCCTCGTGCTGGTCGATGCTCTGGCCATGCGCTTCCGCGAGTTGCGGGTGCGCAAGAATCCGGAGTGCCCGGTCTGCGGCACAAATCCGACGGTCAAGGAGTTGATCGATTACAACCAGTTCTGCGGCGTTCGCGGAGAAGAGTCCGAAGCATCGACCAGCGTGAAGATTCCCGAGATTCAACCGGAGGAACTTAAGCGTAGGCTCGATGGCAAAGAAGACATTTTCGTGCTCGATGTCCGCGAACCGCATGAGTATCAGATCGTCAACATCAAGGGGCATTTGATTCCGCTGGGCGATCTGCCGACCCGCGTGCACGAACTCGACTCAAGCCGCGAGATCGTCGTACATTGCAAGAGCGGAGCGCGTAGCGCCAAGGCCGTCGATTTCTTGCGCAAATCGGGCTTCAAATACGCAACGAATCTGACCGGTGGCATCCTGGCCTGGGCCGACCGGATCGACACGACACTGCCGAAGTATTGAACTGAGGAACTCGATGAGTGACCTGCAGCACAGAACACGGAACAGAATGGCGGTTAAATCTCCTGCTATAGACAATGTCCCATGACTAGGGGTACATTTCTAGGGCAGTGAGCGCTCAAGAGAATTGAGCGCAAAGCCGATAGGAACGTCACAATGCTGACGGCCCGCCTTCTGTTTTTTCGATGTTGTCGCCTGGATCGATGTAATCTCCATCGCCGATGTCGAATCCCTCTGCTAAGTCTTCTTCTGATGGCGATGTTTGCTCTGCCCGGAGCATTGGCGGCGCAAGTTAAGCAAACAAACAAGATAATCAACTTCCGGCTCCGCGACAAATACCTGATCGTCGTTCAAACGACAGTCAATGGAGTCGGCCCCTTTAGCTTTCTGCTGGATACAGGCGCTACGCATACCGTAATCGACCCCGACCTTGCGCGGCAGCTGCAGGCTTCGGTCATCGGCGAGGCTTCGCTCACCACTGTTTCGGACGTTCGGAATGACAGGCTGGTACGTCTGAAGCAAGTGCGGGTTGGCGACTCAGAGGTCTCCGAACTGGGCGCAATCATCGACAAGCTGGATGACGTAAAGCTCAAGGCGCCGGGCATTCGCGGCGTGCTGGGCGAGGATTTCCTCTCGAATTTCGACTTTCTCATCGACTACAAAGCACGCATATTGCGCTTTGGCGAAGAATCACCTGCAGGGGAGCGTTGCCGATTCGAGACAATGGGTCACTATCGCGGCTTGCCTACAACCAACCGTCTGCTGATCGAGGCGGAGTTCATGGATGTGAGCGGTGGCAAGGTGCAGTTGCAGTTAGATACCGGAGCAAGGATGCCGGAGCTGTTCCCCGTTCGCCAGACCTCATTCCCGTCCCAGCCCTGGGCCGGTTCCATGGCATTCGACAGCGGGCCAAATGGAACCAGAATCCACTCCCACATCACGATCACGGTTGGTTCAACAAAGGTCTATGATCTGGATGTGGTTCAATCCCGCCGCGGGGTTGCTTTTGATGCCGTGGGCCTGCTGCCGGCGTCGATCTTCCGCAGAATCTATATCAGCCACTCAGGCGGGTACGTGATTCTGAATCCGGGCGAGTGAAATCCGTAGTCCGTTGACATCTCTCACACTGCAAGAAAAATGCGAATAGCTATACAAGTCCCGGATTACGTCCCTGCCTGAGATCCCACAAGGCCGCAACCAGCGCGTCGACTTCCTCGCACGTGTTGTAGAGAGCAAACGTAGCACGGAGCGTGCTTTCCAGGCCAAAGCGGCGCAGGATCGGCTGCGCACAGTGATGGCCGCCGCGCACGGCAATTCCCTTGCGATTGAGATAGTCGCCGATCTCTTCGGTGCGTAATCCATCCATCACCAGGGAGATCACGGCAGCCTTTTCTTTTGCAGTGCCGATGATGCGCAATCCTGGAATTTGCTGCAAGGCCGCGGTGGCATAGGTCAAGAGCATGTGCTCGTGGCGCGAGACGTTGACGATGCCGACGCGATCCAGATAGTCGATGGCCGCGCCCAGTCCGACCGCATCGGCAATGCTGCCTGTACCGGCTTCGAAGCGCTGCGGTGGCGGCTGGTAAAGCGTCTTCTCGAAGGTGACATCCTGGATCATGTTGCCGCCGCCCTGCCATGGCGGCATGTTATCCAGCACCTCGGATTTTCCATACACCACACCAATGCCTGTCGGCGCAAAAACCTTGTGACCCGAGAAGACATAGAAATCGCAGTCAATAGCCTGCACATCAACGCGCATATGAGAGACTGCCTGCGCGCCATCGACCAGCGCCCGCGCGCCGTGCCGATGAGCCGCTTCGACCATCTCATTTACAGGTACCACCGTGCCAAGAGCATTCGAGACATGCGCGATCGACACCAGCCGCGTCTTGGGTCCAAGCAGTTTCTCGTACTCGTCGAGCAGTACCTGCCCGGAATCGTCGACCGGCGCAACGCGCAGCCGCGCGCCCTTTTCCGCGCACAGCATCTGCCAGGGAACGATGTTGGCGTGATGCTCGAGCCAAGTGACGACGATCTCGTCGTCCTTTTGGATGTTGCGCCGTCCCCAGCTTTGCGCCACAAGGTTGATAGCCTCCGTGGCTCCGCGCACAAAGACGATCTCGCGCGGGGCGCCGGCATTCAGAAAGCGGCGCGTCTTCTCGCGGGCAGACTCGTAGGCATCTGTCGAGCGTGCAGCTAACTCGTGCGCGGCGCGGTGCACATTCGAGTTCTCGTGCTCGTAGAAATAACTAAGCCGGTCGATCACCGATTGCGGTTTCTGTGTAGTCGCGCCATTGTCGAGCCAGATCAGCGGACGGCCGTTAACCTGCTCGCGCAGGATCGGAAAATCACGGCGAATCGCTTCCACGTCGAAGGAAGTCGACGAGAGGCCGAGATCGCCTAATAACTCTGATTGCCCCGCACCTGGAACCAGAACAGGAACCACATTCGACGGATCGAGTTGCCGCGGCTGACTCTGCGGATCGTACGAAGCCGGCGCGCGAAAGTCGGGATCATGAGCCACAGCGCCGGGAAGCTGTGGCGCGTTCCGGTCGAGCTGTGATGCGAAGGGGTTGCCATAGCTAGCCGAGTTATCCTTCGAGCCAACTGCCGGAACCGGTCCGGGAATCGTAGGTGGCGTCGAGAACAGTGGCCGCGCATCCTCCATGAAGGAAAAAGTCGGAACAGCCGATGAATCGACAACGCCAAGAGCGCCGGGAACCGCCGGTGCAGGAGGTTGAGTAACCTGCGACGGCTGAGGATCGGCGAGCAACGAATAGGGAATGGCTGCAAAGCCTTCATCGCTGAGCGCCGGCTTGCTACTTGCTTGCGCGGGAGTATGCTGGGTTGCAGGCTCCGCGACAGGCTCGTGGAAGATTGGCCGCGCGTCCTGAAGAAAACCAAACTCCGGCGCTACCGTCGGCGCAATTCCACCGCCCGGGAACGCAGGCGCCGCGGACGCAGACGACCGCGCATCCGGCACAATGCTCCGATCCGGGGTGGCGACGAATGCCCCTGGCTGTGCTTCAGCTAAGCCTGCGAGGATCCCCGGAGCCGCAGGCACAGTTGGCCCGGGAACTGCTGCGAAAGGATTCCCAGTGAACGCGGAGTTAGGCGGCAACACCGCTCTGGCCGCGGCAAGAGCGGGTTGCTGAAGCTCATCGGGCAACGCCGTGAAGAGCTCGTTCGCCATGCGCGCCAACTCTGTCGGGCTCAGGACGCCGGTAGGCACGACCTCGCTTCCCGGCGACGCGGCAGCCCAGCTGCCAGTCTCCGGGAACCCAGTCGAAGGGACCGTCCGGTCACTTGTACTCATGGTATTGGCTCACGTCTACGTCTTCGAGCAGGGCGATAGCGTCGTCGGTCAGCACTGCAGCCGAGCAATAGAGCGAAATAAGGTAGGAAGCGAGCGACCTTTGATCGATTCCCATGAAGCGAACCGACAGCCCAGGACTCTGTTCTCCAGGAAGTCCGGGCTGGAAGAGACCCACGACGCCCTGCTTCTTTTCTCCCACGCGCACCAACAGGATCTTCGACTTCTGGTCCTTGCTTCTCACGGCGATCTTGTCGGAGGGAATCAGCGGAATCCCCCGCCAGGTCAGAAACGGCGTTCCGAACAGAGTTACGGTCGGCGGAGGTACTCCACGTCGTGTGCACTCGCGTCCAAATGCGGCAATGGCACGGGGATGCGCCAGGAACAAAGAGGGCTCTTTCCAGACCTTCACCAACAACTCGTCCAGGTCGTCCGGCGTTGGCGCGCCCTTGCGCGTCTTGAGCTTCTGCGAAGTGTCCACATTATTCAAGAGCCCGTAGTCGGCATTGTTGAGCAGTTCGTTCTCCTGCTTTTCCTTCACACTCTCGATCAACAGGCGCAATTGCTCACGAACCTGATCGTAGGGGTTGCTGAGCAGATCGGAGACACGGGTATGAACATTGAGAATGGCATTGATGCTGCTGAGCCGGTATTCGCGGGGCTCTTCGAGATATTGAACAAAGGTGGCAGCGAGCGTCGACTCGTCCGAGTGGTCGCAGGTCGATTCGATCGGCTTGGTCTCATCGACCTTATTGACCCTGAAGGTGCCGGCCTCAAGCGGCTTCCAATCCAGAAACCGAACCAGCCAGCGCGGTGTAATGGCTCCGAACTGCGGAGCAGTCTTGGTTACATTTGCAAGTTGAAATGCAGCATCTTCGTGTAACGAGACACGGACTACTTCTTCTGGCACGGATTGCCTCCTTGGGAATCAATAACATACGGATTGTAGTTCGCGTGGAAGCTCTCTTCAAGAGGGAACGCTTGGACCTTGAAAATTAGCCTGAGGGGCCGACCAGAGCCAGCGCGAGCGCATATCCGCCTACTCACGGTGAATTATATCTCGGTGAACTCTGCGCAACAATTAATACTTCTGCACCGAATGGTCGACGCGATCCGACCAGGCATGAATTCCTCCTGTCAGATTCCAGACATGAGGAAAACCAGCGTTATGAAGAACCTGCGCCGCCTTTTTGCTCCGTGAGCCCATTTTGCAAATGGTGACGATCTGCCGATTGACATCGAGTTCATTCACGCGCTTCGATAGTTCGGGAAGCGGGATCAACTGTCCACCGATATTGGAGATTTCGTACTCGTTTTCATCGCGCACATCGAGCAGAAATAGGTTTTCGCCTGCATCCAACCGTTGCTTCAGTTCTTCAACACGTATTTCTGGAATGCCCATCGTCCTCTCCCTGTCTGGAACCCGTTGGGCGATTGCTCCAGGTGCCGCATCCGCCCCAACTTCAACCCACAATAGAAAACCCACCTGCCAGTTCAATCTCTGGCGGTGGGTCTAAATGAGGCGGCGGCTTGTAAGTTACTCTAGCCTAACCATTTCCTCACGCCAGAATGCGTCTGCGTACAGCACATCGCTGGACAACAACACATTGCGGCGGTCATAGGGCTAAAAGTGCTCACGAGAAGAATGTACCACAAGCGCCCCCGTACGGCAAGAGACTGAATCATTGAAAACTCATATGCCAGCCCCTTGATCGAGCAGGAGCGCCCTCGCTCCATCATCGTCGAAAAGACGAATGGATTGCGACCAGATGAAGATGCTGTCGCCGGGCGCCAGCGCCATCTCCTCAAACCGCTTTCTTCCCAACTCCGCAGTTACCGGTCGGCCGTTCCCGGCAATGCTCAATTCCAGCCGCACCTGAGGACCCGCCGAGTGAATGCGCACAACGCTGGCCTCGACAGCTTTCTCATCCGGTGGAAGATCTCGCGATACCTCAAGTTCGTGCGGACGCACAAAGCCAACTGCCGATTCAATCGGCTCCTTCCTGCCGTCTCCGCGCGCTTCCGGCGATAGGTCAGCCAGTAGACGGCCATGAAAGAGATTCACATTGCCTAGAAAGTTATAGACAAATGGCGATGCCGGATTGTCATAGATAGATTGCGGCGTTCCAATCTGTTGCAACTTACCTTGATTCAAGATCGCGACACGGTCGGCAACCTCCAGCGCCTCTTCCTGATCGTGCGTGACAAGCACAGTAGTGACCCGCAATTCATCGTGGATGCGGCGCATCCACTCACGCAGCTCCTTGCGCACCTTCGCATCCAAGGCACTGAATGGCTCGTCGAGGAGCAAAACCCTGGGTTTGGTGGCCAGTGCGCGTGCCAATGCCACGCGTTGTCTCTGCCCGCCAGAGAGTTGCTCGGGATACATCTTCGCATAAGAATCCAATTGCACTAGTCGAAGCAACTCCACCACACGTTCGCGGATATCCCGGCGCGATGGTCTGGTTTGTCTTGACTGAACACGCAG
>Ga0208035_1000016_pt1 | contig 68031 bp, 50 predicted proteins | sample June2015DPH_11_1_FD_184704 | JGI IMG/M metagenome (GOLD analysis project Ga0208035, IMG submission 184704) | Peatland microbial communities from SPRUCE experiment site at the Marcell Experimental Forest, Minnesota, USA - June2015DPH_11_10... | ecosystem: Environmental > Terrestrial > Soil >...
ATCGGTCGTGTCCTGCCTGAGCGCACGACGGGCATTGCGCCCACCAATTCCGGCTGTCCTTGCGCGTCGTGCGCACATAGTCGAGAATCCGGAACTCGGTGCACAATGACGATGAAGCCGGCGGTATATATGGGAGGGCCACGACCGGCCGGTAGGCTTCTGGCAGTGTCATGCCACCGATGTTGGTTCTCAGTTCCGCCTCTGTGAGCTTCTTCAGGCTGTCGAGGTAATCGAGTTGCGCCTCCGGCGTGAGGGCGGCCTCATAGAACCAGTACCGCTGATTTGTTTTGCGATGCACACCGAGCGGGGCGCGGATGGCGTTGCCGTATTCGCCATCTGCGATCCGGTCCTGGCGCGGGAAAACCTCAATGCCGTCTTTGAGGCCGCCACCTTTAACCGGCACGCCGAGCCGCAGAGCGAGGTTGTAAATATAGATGCGGCACTCGGACGCCAAGAGTGGCGTCTCGGCGAAGATCCACAGATGGCCGCCACGGCGCGATTGTTCGAGCGCGGCTTCGACGCCATCCTGCTTCAACTCCCACTGCAACTGGAAGAGGGCCTCGACGGCGCCGTCGAAGTCGGCGTCGATAGCGACCCACTTCGAGCGTTGCGTCTCCGGGTTGATGGCGTAGAGATTGATGGTGATGTCACCGTTCAGGTGCATGCGCACCACGCCGGCATCGAGAGGCTTCGGCTTCTTGGTCTGCCAGTCCCGGGCCAGGTAGTACGGGACCGACCCGTTGGGCATGGGATGAGCAGCCTGCATCCCATAGGCGCGCCGGTTGACAAAGAGTTGAATGAACCGGTCGGCCGTCTCGCGGCTTACACAGAAGGTGGCATACATACGCCCACTCCTTTCTGAGGTTCTGTGGTTGTACCCCGGTTCCAGAACTCGGTCAAATCTGCAGAGAGCTGGCGGGATGGCTGCATTGGGCTGAGAAATAGAAGGCCCGGAGGAAGCCACCGGGCCATCAATTCAGGCATAGAGTGGGGCAGTACGATGGAGTTCAGAATTGGTGGGCGTGGCGCAGTCGGCCGTGCTTGAAGACGGGCGCCGGTTTGCGGTTGGTGGCGAAGCCATTCGGTTCGGTGCGGATGCCGGGAAAGGCGGCGGCCTCGGCCAGGGCATAACGGGTTGCGAGCGAGCGGATACGGCCAGCAGATAGGCGCATGGGATTCCTCCTGATTGTGATTGGGATTTGCTACGGTGGGTGGTCTACGGAAGGGTGAAGCGGTCAGGCAACAGCCAACTGCATCTGAGAGAGCAGTAGGCCAGGCTGATCGACGTAGTTGAACAGCTTGTATTCGGAGAAGACCCGGTCGAACAGATCTGAGGTGAACCTGTCCTCGCATCCTTCGAACGAGAGCATGTACCAGTCGTCGCGCTGCCGGTCGAAGACGTAGATTGCGCCGGATGCGCTGTTATTGGGAACCATCTGTAGGAGCATGACGCCCTTGCGGGTCTGAATCCAGCGGGTGGCGACCGCCTCGCCGAGTTCGAGAAAGGCTTGGACGGTCTGTTGGATGGTGCTGGCGGCGCTGTCGCGCCAGTTGAACAGCTTGTAGACGGACATCTTTCCTAGGCTGCGGGACATAGAACTCTCCTCTCCTTGAGAATTGGGGCTGAATGGTTTGGGGCGAACGTGCCCGGACAGGCGACGCAAGAGAAATATTTGCGGAAAGTCAATATGGGAGACTGAGGAGCGCCCCTCAGGGAACGAAGTATTCTATTCACAATGATCGAAACACTCGCTATCTTCGGTTATAAGGATTCTGTCACCGATCGAGTAGGTATACTCGACTACGGCCACAACCGGCGTCAGTACCGCGCTTGAGATCTGCGTTTCGAGCTTCGCCTCGATCCGGGTTCCAGGCGTGAGATCGAGTCGCGGCGTTACATCGCCACTGGCGCTCGTATTTGAAAGCGTCCCGGCTGAACCCTGCGTCACGCTTCGCACAAAGACGAGCGATGGCTCCTTCGACGCGTATTGCTGCTGGTTCTGCACGGGAGCCGGGTTTGTGGCTTCACCATACGGCGCGGGATCTTCCCACTTCTGTTGCGTCTCCTCGAACGTTGGCACGCTGGCCAGCGTTCGACCGGCTTTAGGTTTTGAAGTTGCAGGCCGATCGGTGGCATCTGAATTCGATTTGAGAGCTGTTGAACCTGTCAAAGCGCGCGTCCGGCGGATGTCTCCTGGGCCGAGTTGGCCGGCCGAATTGTCTGGCGCCGGCGTACGTACAGTTTCCATAACAGGCGTGACGCTCCCCTTGGCCCGCTTCATTTCGGCTTGTTTCTGTTGCTGCGACTGTGGCTTTACCGCAATCTGTTGTTTGGGCGAATGGCCTGCGATCGCCGTAATGATGAAGAAGAGAACCGCAACAGCAAGCCCGCCGCCAAGAAGGAGTAGTTTGCCTTTGCTCAGTCCTTCCGAGCCGCTTTTGCTTGCCCGCGTTGCAAAGGCTGACGTGCCTTTCGCAGGCTGATCTTGATTGATTTCGACTCTTTGAGATACGCCCTGCTCCACGGCGCCTTCGGTCGGAGCAGTCGAGCCAATCGTGCTGTTTCCGGTGATGTCGTTGATGCTCATAGTCGATTGCCCCTTTCTACTGGTTGTCGGATTGATAAGGCGGAGTGAATGGAAGCCGGATCAGAATCGGCCTGTCGACCTGGTCCGCCTGCGCGATCTGCAGGAAGAGTTGTTCGGTGGACTCTTTGAAGTTGGGTCGATCAAAGACGACTACACCATCTACGCGCGCTCCAGGTTCAAGCCGCGTCGTGCTGAGCTTGTAATCGCGAATCTCCATCTGGTCGGAGATTATGCCTTTGTTCTTCTTCGACTTCTTTTTGTCCGGTTTGCGCCCGGTGATCTGGATCTGCGGCGGCACGATCTCGACCGAAGTGTTCGCGTTGTTGTAGATCGAGTAAGAGACGACCGTCTCGTTCTTCCACTGCCGGACACCGCCGACTGAGGTTTCTATCTGGCGGCCCGCCCACTTCGTCCACTCAGGAGCATTGATCTCCGCCTGTTGCGCGAACACTTCATCGATTGCCGACCTGGGCGCATCGACGGCACCGGAGGATCGTTCAGCGGCGCGCGAATTCGTCCTCCGTTCCTGGCCTTTGTCCGTGGTCTTCTGCGCTAGCGGTCCAGGCGTATCGGCAACAACCAGGAAACTGCGCGTTGTGCGGTACTCGATCAGGAAGTCAACCGGTGGCGTGTCGCTTGCAGCGCTCGCGCCCGCGCTGATCAACTCAATCGTCACGTGCTGGCCGGATTTGGTTGCGATCAAAAGGTTCGATTGTGCCGGTTCCTTGGTGATGGGTTTGACGTAGACATACTGCGGTTCGCCCTCGTTGTGTTCGGCCTTGAAGGCGCCCAGATTGCCCAGGATCACAGAAGTGACATCCTCTGGCATCCGAATCGACGACTCGAACTCCGGGCGCAGATTGAGGATCGTCACCTTTCTCGGATCAATCGTGAGCGTGGCGACCCGCGCGCGCACAGCGTGATCCGCCGCGAATAGCTGCAGCGGAATGAAGAGTGCTGCTGTAAGCAGCTTGTAAAGCCTCATCGCTTCTACCTCCTTCGCGGCTCTTTCGCCGCTCGTTTGCGCATCGTGTATCTCAGCCGAACGGCCTCCACGTAGGCCACGACATCCGGATTGCTATAGTTCAATTGCTTTTGCGATACGCAGCGATCGCCGGCATAGTAAGCTGCTGCTACCATGCGCAGATCGCCATGAAACTCCCACATCAACAACGTCACATAGCGCGTACCAGCGGCGACGTTCTCGTCCACGTCAAAGGGATGGAAGGCGCCAAAGCGTCGTGCCGTAGCCGGCATCAGTTGCATCAGCCCCATTGCGCCCTTGTTCGATACAGCTCGTGGATTCCAGCGCGATTCAACGTCGATCAACGCGGCGATCAATTCGGGCGGAATCCGATAGTGAGCCGCGTACCGGCGAACGCATCGTTCCGCCTGAGATGCGTCGGGCTGAGCAATTGCGCAGGGCAGTGTTGCAACCAGCAGGAGAAAGAACCAAAGGATTCTCTTCGTCATTCCGCCACCTCTGGAACCGTGAGCTGAGTTGCGAACCGCGCTCCATCATCAAGCAGGCTCTTGAACCCTTCGCGGAGCAGAAGATGACGGCGGTCCTTTTCCGTCTTTGCGAGGAACGGCAGCAGCACGTCGCGAAGATCTTCGGTCACATGGTCCGTACCAAGCAGGCGGAGCGCGTTGGCGAAGTCGATCATCTCCGAGACTGACGGCGGTTTTTCGAGGGAATAGTTGCGGAACGAAAGCGCGATACCTGCCATCTCCCGGTGGAACTTGTTGTCGGCATCGGGCGTGCGGCTGGCGATGATCTCTGCCTCGCGGCTGGGCGTCGGGTGTTCCACGCGCACGTAGAGGCTGCGCCGACGAATGGGGTCACCCAGCCTACGCTCCTCATTGCTGGTCAGCACAACAAAGGGAATACTCTTCGCCGCGACCGTCCCAAACTCAGGAATCGAGAGTTGCCAGGCGGAAAGGATCTCTAAAAGCATCGCCTCGAATCCGTCGTCTGCTTTGTCCAATTCGTCAATGAGCAGCACGCACGGCCGGTCGCATTCGAGGGCACGCATCAGAGGACCCGGCCGAAAGAAATCACGGCCCTTGAGGTTTGCCTGTACCGTCTGCCAGTTCTCGTGCTGGCCCTTCGAGAACTCCATGTAGAGCCGCTGCAAGCCCTCGTCAAAGCGGCCGATCGCCTTGTCCTCGGTTACACCGCGATAGCACTGGAGCCGCTCGACATGCGTACCGCCTGCCGCGGCGACGGAGATAGCGAGTTGCGTCTTGCCCGAGCCTGCTGGCCCTTCGAGCAGCAAAGGCTTTTGGAGCTTCGCGGCCAGGAAAACAACCTGGGTCATCACGGGGTCGATAAAGTAACCCGTCGCCGCGAGCTTGCAGGAGAGCGCTTGGAGGGAATCAAACATCTGCCACTCCTCGCGCTTTGGTTGAGATCGCCATTCAGCCTCCTTGAACGCGGAGCCAGCATGACGTGGTCTCAAAACTCGGTCAAATCAAATTCTGTTTCCCCTCGACGCAGGGACCGGAGGGCAGGGAAGGAGTCGGCCTGGATTTGACCGAAAACTGGATTTAACCCAAGATTTCCACACTCGCCGGACCGAGCCGGCCCGGACAACACAGGTTTGGAGGAAATGAAGTTATGGGATCTGTGCTTGCTTTAAGGGAGTTGGAGACGGTCGATCCCCTTTTGACCGCCGAGGATGTCGCGCAGAAGCTAAAGGTCAGCAAGGACTGGGTTTGGGATCACTCTTCGCGCAGATTGCCCTATTTGCCGGTCATTCGCATGAGCGACGGCGCCCTGCGCTACCGGGCGAGCGGGATCGAAGAGTTCCTGAAGGAGCGCGAACAGGCCGCCCCGTTACGACGCAAACGCCGGTAAAATTAGGGTGGCCACTTGTTCCCTCCACACAGAAATTGAGGAGCAAATGGGAGTTTCATATCAGAAAGGATGGGTTCGGTCTCGGGGAAAGAAATGGCATGGTTGTTTTCGCCGCACCGAGCTTGACCCTCAAACCAACGAACACAAACTCGTCACCCATTCTTTTGTCCTGGGGATGAAGATAGCGATGTCGAAGTTCCAGGCCCGAGAGAAGCTGGAGGACGAGATCGCCAAACTGGGCGGACGCTCGACGGGGGATCAAGCCGTTGTCAACGGTGCAGTCACCTTCGAGTGGTTCGTCAAACATCGCTACCTGCCATTGAAGGAAGGGGACTGGAGGGAGGAGACTGCCAAGGTCAAAAAGTATCTGATCCAGGCAGACCTCGTCGACGCGTTCAGCGATTATCGCCTCGAAAACTTCGACAAGGTTATCCTTCAGACCCATCTCAATAAGCTGGCGAAGATTCACTCAAAGGACAGAGTGTTGCAGATTCGGTCCTATATGCGAGCCATCTTTGCGGAGGCAGTCGACCAGGACTTCCTTGCAAAAGATCCCGCACGCACCGTCAAACCTCCCGCGAACCTGCGCGAGGTCGACAAGACGACGTTGACGTGGGATCAGCTTCGTGCAGCCTTGGAGAAGCTGGATGAACTCAGTCTTCGCGACTGGATTCTGATGAAACTGGACATGTCGAACGCTCTTCGGCCCAGCGAACTGTTCCCACTCCGGTGGCGCTGCTTCCTCGAGGAGAGACATACCCTGGATATTCAGGAGACGGTCTACAAAGGGAAAATTCGCCCTTTTGGAAAGACCAAGGGGAGCCTCACTCAGGTTCCGATCGCTGAAGTTCTGGCGGGCGAGATTGTGGGGTATCGAGAGGAATGCAAAAAGAATGGAAAGGACACCTCTCCGGACGGTTTTATGTTTCCGGGCCGCTTCGGAGGGCCGATGGACTCAAGCAACTATCGTCATCGCGTATTGCACAAGTTGGCCAGAGAACTGGATTTGCCAAAACTGACATTCCAGGTTATTCGTCGCACCATCGCCACGCTTGGCAAGACCAAAGGTCACGTCAAGGACATTCAGGGCATGATGCGGCACTCCAAGGCCTCGACGACAACAGACGTCTATATGCAGTCGCTCGAACCAGAAGTCCGTGCGGCCGTCAACTCGATCTATGCAGAGTTGGCGGGGACCGGCACCACTGGACCCGTTCCCGAGCTGCCCGTTACCCCTGTTGCGAATGCGGCAGGACGCAAAGCCGGTCACGGAGTTTTCACCCAGGCACGTAGATCAACTATGGAGCGGAAGAACCCTACGGAAGGAGGGGAAGGGAAGACCGTCGTGCCGTCGCGCGGAAAGATTTTGCAATTTGCGGGCAAAATGCGGGCAAATAATTTGGAGGGGGACCGCTAAGTTATTGATTAATTGGTGGACCTGATCGGGATCGAACCGATGACCTCTTCCATGCCATGGAAGCGCGCTCCCAGCTGCGCCACAGGCCCACATTCGCGGGATGCAACTTCCTTATTGTCTCCGCTGAGGCGGGATTCGTCAAACGCGCCTGCCTCAAACCCATTAGAAAAAAATACTTGCGTGAGCGGGAACACTGGAGGGGGCCTCCGGTGTCTAAGATAATAGAGGGCGTGGGACACCAGCTTTGGAAGCAGTGTCCGTCTCCCGCGCACTCCAGGGGCAGCATGGTTTTTCCGGCGGCGATCTTTTAGCCGTTGGCGCGAGTGGCCGTAACCGGAAACCGGGATGGTTCTCCGGTGCAGATTTGACGCGAGCCAAATGTGCTTTTTGTTACGGCAAGCTGGGAGGATTCTGATATGCAGGCGGACCTCACCATGGGCAATCTTGTCGGCGCGTTGACGTTTCAATCCCAGGAATCGGCACTGATCGAGGAACTTCAGGCCGGATCTGAGGAGGCTTTTGCGTGGCTGATCGCGCACTACCACCAACCCATTTTCTCGCTGCTGGCGCGCGCCGTGCAAGATCGTGCCGACGCTGCTGACCTCACGCAGGAAGTCTTCGTCAAAATCTTCCGGGGAGTGGGCAGCTTTCACGGCGAGTCATCTCTGCGTACCTGGATCTACCGCATCGCCCTGCGCGAGGCCTCCAACCAAAGGCGCTGGTGGATGCGCCATAGGCAGCCGGAGATTCCCATTGAGCAGGAGATGGTCGAAAGCGGATCAGGTCAGCCGGTACTGCTGAAAGAAATGCTGGTCGACCCTGCCGAGTCACCTTATGAAACGGCCGAACGCGAAGAGAACCGGGTGCGCATGGAGGAGGCGCTCAGGCAGGTGCCCGAACCGTACCGCACCACCCTCATCCTGCGCGACATTGAAGGTTTTATTTACGAGGAAGTGGCGGAAATGCAAGGCGTGAATTTGGGAACGGTCAAGTCGCGGCTGGTGCGGGGCCGCGCTGCCTTGAAGGCGATTCTGACAGCCCAGGCTCAAATCGGCTCAGCACCGGCGCACGCGGGCTATGAAATGCCCCTGAAAAGAGAGGAGGCGCAATGAACGGCTGTGATGCAATGCAGACTAAGTTAACCGAGTACCTGGATGGCCGTCTGAGCGGACGCGAAATGCAATGCGTCGCTGCCCATCTGGAGGCTTGCCGTGAGTGTGCCGGCGAGTGGAAGTCTCTCCAGCAGGTGCAGGCCTCGCTGGCTGTGCTGGGCCCGGCTCCCGAGCCGGAAGACCTGCCGTTGCGCATCCGTGTGGCCATTAGCCACGAGCGGGCACGCAGCCGCCGCACGCCCCTCCAGGCGTTGAATCTGGCCTGGAAAAACGCTGTTGCGCCCTTTGTGTTGCAGGCTGCCGGAGGCTTTGCATCGGCCATGCTGCTGATGGGCACGGTCGTCCTGCTGATCGGCATGTTTGCTCACCCGGAAACAGCGCAGGCTACCGCCGACGAGCCGCTGGGCAATGTCACGGCTCCTCGCTTCCTCTATCTCTCGAGCGTGGTCGATGACAGCCAGCTCGACGCTGTTTCCGGCCCGGTAGTGGTTGAGGCCTATGTCAACGGTGCGGGGCAGGTCTACGACTACCGCATCGTCTCTGGCCCCACCGACGATGTCACCCGCGCGCAAGTCGAAAACCTGCTGCTCTGGAGCCGCTTTGAGCCGGCCCGCCGCTTCGGCCAGCCTATACCTGGCCTGGCCGTACTTTCCTTCTCCGGCATCTCTGTACGCGGATAGGGCAGGGAAGTAAGAAAGAGGGAAACTCCGAGCCCCGCTTGGCACTGTCCACGCGGGGCTTCGCATTTTTCACGCATGAGAGCCAGTTGCAAAAACAAAACGGAAAGCAAGCAGCGTCCGAGCTTGTTTTTTATCACAGTCGAGCCAGTTGCAAAACTCAAAGGAATGCAATAAGCGTCAGGGCTTGTTTTTTATCACAGTCGAGCCAGTTGCAAAATTCAAAGGGAAAGCAAGCAGCGTCCGAGCTTGTTTTTTATCAGATTGAGCCAGTTGCAAAATCAAAACGGAAAGCAAGCAGCGTCCGAACTTGTTTTTTATCACAGTCGAGCCAGTTGCAAAACTCAAGGGGAAAACAAGAAGCGTCAGTGCTTGTTTTTTATCAGATTGAGCCAGTTGCAAAATTCAAAGGAATGCAATAAGCGTCAGGGCACGACTTTAGTCGTGCCGCAACTGCATTGAATGAGCGGGGCTTCAGCCCCTGAGGTAATCATCCCTTGTAATTCGCAATTCCGTAAGAGCAATTTTCCATGCGGCTCATTGGTTTTTGCAAATGTAGTACCCAGAAGGCGGGTCAAAAACGTAGCACAACTCAGCCCTACCGCACAAGACTTGTAATTCCCAGCAAGGCACACTACTATTCGCAATAGAAACCGGCCTGCAAAGCAGGTGGGTGATCAACGCTGGTTGAACCAACATTCGTGAACAGGGGCTCAACTCGACAATCGGTTCTGTGTGCCGTGTCCGCCAGTCCGGAATGCCTAATGAACCGCGGAGAGCTCCACCTTCCTAGGAAGGGTTCACCAGCGCATCAACCACGGCCCCGTGGGTCGGATTCTACCTTTCTCGCCAAATCGCGACGGCTACGCCCGTAGCTCCAATGCCGTATCCTGACACTGGTGCATCCAGTCCTCTTTCACATCGGTTCGATTCTCGTTCCGGCCTATGGCGCTACGGCGGCCGTGGGCGTGCTGCTGGCGTTGTTTTTGGCTGAGCGCTCGGCCCGCGTGGCGGGGCTCAATGCCGGCGCGGTGTGGAACCTGTGCGTAGTGTCGCTCTTTGCCGCACTGGTTGGTTCGCGGCTGCTGCTGATCGTTTTTAACTGGACGGATCTGCGGCTGCATCCGTCGTGGATGCTGGCTCTCGCCATGATTCATCACCCGCTGCTGACTGGCTTTGGAGCGCTGGCAGCAATTGGGTCTGCTTTTTTATTTGGACGCTGGCGACGGCTGCCGCTCTGGACTACCGTCGATGTGCTGGCTGCGCCCCTGGCACTAGGGCTGGCCTTCGAGCAGTTGGGCGCGTTGCTGGCCGGCTCTGGCTACGGAACTGAAACCGCTGTGCGCTGGGCAGTCACGTACACTGATCCGCTGGCCGCGCGCTGGAGCGGCGCTCCGCTAGGCGTTGCAGTGCACCCCGTGCAGGCATACGCGGCGCTTGCGTTTCTCGCGCTCTCGACTTGCTTGGTGGCTTTGTATCAGGGCACGACTTCAGTCGTGCCGCAAAGTCCGCAAAATGAACAACGGGCTTTAGCCCCTGCGAAAAAGTCTTCACTGCTTCCTGCGTGGCTACTTTATCGCCGTCAATCGGGCGATCTGGCCGGCCTCTTCTTGCTCGGTGCAGCCGTCGTCGTCTTTATCACCGAGTTCTGGCGCGACTCCGAAGGACGCGGAACCTTGCTGGGTGGCGCATTCGATGGACCGCAAATGGCCGCGATTCTGCTCGTGATTGCCGGAGGGCTGGTGCTGCTGGAGCGCAAGCCATATGCGATCAGGCAGACGCCTTCAGCTCGGGAAACTCAAGCGGTTATGTCCCCATCCTTGATTGTTGATTCACACACGGCCGATGAGCCGCCCGCAAAAAACGAGGTCATAATTGACTGAACTGCGCACCATCGAAGTATCGGCGGAAGCAAAAGGCCAACGGCTCGATCAGTTTCTGGCAACTCAGCTTGAGGGCGTGAGCCGCTCGCGCGTCCAGTTATTGATGGACCAGGGCGATGTGTTGGTCAATGGCCTGCGCGAGAAAGCTTCGCTCAAGCTGCGCGGCGGCGAGCGAATCGACATTACAGGCGAGCCGCGTCCAGCGCCACTCAAAGCCGTCGCCGAAGATATTCCCCTCGACGTGGTGTACGAGGATGCGGATTTGGCGGTGATCAACAAGCCCTCTGGAATGATGGTCCACGCCGGGTCCGGCCAAAATGAAGACGCACGCAGCCGCGGCACGCTGGTCAACGCGCTGCTCTACCGTTTCAAGGCGCTTTCAGCCACCGGCGGCGATCTGCGGCCGGGAATCGTCCATCGTCTCGACAAAGACACCAGCGGCCTGATAGTAGTGGCCAAGAACGATCAGGCCCATACGGCCTTGGCCGAACTGTTTTCCAGCCGCCAAATCAAGAAGACTTACATCGCGCTCGTTCAGGGATCTGTCGAGCGCGCCAAGGGCACCATCAATGCCAGCGTAGGCCGCGACCCACTGCGGCGCACGCGCATGACGGCCAAGCCACAGGCGAACGCCCGAGCGGCTGTTTCCCACTACGAGGTGGTTCGGCGGCTCACGAATCGCTTTGGTAAATTCACACTCATCCGGGTGCGCATCGAAACAGGCCGGACTCATCAGATTCGAGTCCACATGGCGTCGATCGGCTATCCCGTAGTGGGCGACACGCTCTATGGCGGCGCCGGTCAATTGACCGACCAGCTCGCCTCCCAGGCTGCAACCTCCAAGGCGGCGCGGCGCAAGTCGGAGCCGGAGAAGCTCAAACTGGGACGGAATTTCCTGCACGCCGCGCAGCTCGAGTTCCCCCATCCGAAGACGGGCAAGCTGCTCCAATTGGAGGCGCCTTTGCCGGCGGAATTGGAAGCGTTTTTGAGCCGCCTCGAAGAAGGGCAACCCAGTCAGGCAAAATAGCCGGCGCAGAACTGTCGCAAAGGTAAGGCGCCGTTGATAAAATGGTGGAGCTATGAACAAAAAAATATCAGGTCTCATGCTTGCGGCAGCGTTTGCGGCGGTCGCCTTGCATGCGCAGCAACCCGCGACACCTCCAGCCCAACCCGCGCAAGCTCCTGCTGCCCCCCCCACGGCGCAGCCCGCCGATCAGCAGGCCGATGCGGTTGCGCCGCTCAAAGTGCATGTGAATGAGGTCAACCTTATCTTCACGGTGACCGACAAACATGGGCACTATATTCCCAACCTGCGGCAAAGTGACTTTGCGGTGCTCGACGACCAGAAGGCGCCGGCCAGTGTGATCTCCTTTCACCAGCAGATTAATCTTCCGCTGCGCGTGGGCATCGTCATCGACGCCAGCACCTCGATTCGTTCGCGCTTTCAGTTCGAGCAGCAGTCCGCAGTCGAATTCCTGTTGCAGATTCTCAAAGCCAAAAGCGACCGCGCTTTCGTCATGGGCTTCGATTCCACGCCGACCATCGAACAAGACTGGACCAATAACATCGACCTGCTGCAAACGGGCGTGAACCGGATGCGTCCCGGCGGCGGCACGGCGCTCTATGATGCCGTCTACACCGCCTGCCGCGACAAGCTGCTGAGCGAGCGCGGTCAGGAGCCGGTGCGCAAAGCCATGGTGCTGATCTCGGACGGCGACGACAACCAGAGCCGCGTCTATCAGGATGAGGCCATCAAGGAGTGTCAGCGGGCCGAGACCATCATCTATGCCATCAGCACCAACTGGACGCCCAGCCGAGGCAAGGGCGATCAAGTGCTGGCCCAGATGGCTTCAGAAACCGGCGGGCAGGCATTCTATCCGCCTTCCGTCGAGGAAATGTCCAACAGCTTCCGCTCGATTGAAGAGGAATTGCGCAGCCAGTATTCTCTGATTTACCGCCCTGCGGACTTCAAATACAACGGCGCGTTTCGTCCCATCTATCTCTACTGCAATGACCGGCGTTACCAGGCGCGAGCCAAAAAGGGGTACTTCTCGCCGAAGGAGTAAGGACGGCACTGTCCCAACAACGCGGCAGAAAATAAGCGGTTTTCAAAGGGGCGCGGAGTTCATCCGTGCCCCTTTGAACGTCTTGAGGCCTGGCTCGGAAACTTGGGTCTCGGCCTGCCCCGAAGGCGTCCCACACCGCATTCTGTCCTTCCCTCCCGTTTTTTGAATAGAAGTCCGCCGCGTGTTCCGTTTAAGGACGGTCCCGCGTCCGGCCGTCCACATTTGCCTTCCTTCTGGATTCTTTTCGTACATATCTCACTCATTTCCTCGGATGCGCGATGAAATAGAAGTGGGCGAACCCAAGAGTTCACCAAGGGTGTTCGTCTGCGCAGCTTGCGGCTCCGCGAGGGCTAGACGCTCCCCGACATCGCCGGTTGCATCGGAACTACGGAAAAACTGGAATCGTTCAGGCCGTGATCGGACTGTGCGGACAGGGGGAAACAGGGTGATCCGGCAGGCTATATCGTGCGACATCTGCGGAAATGAGAAGAAGCAGACGAACCACTGGTTTGTGGCCTATGACCAGGGCGGGGAACTGCGGGTGAGCGGATGGAACTCGCGTAACAGGCTGCGTCCAGGGTCGAAGCACCTGTGCGGTCAAACCTGCCTGCATAAGCTGGTGGACGACTTCATGGCCAAAGCCTTGACGGCACGTGTGCCCCATGCCGCTCAAATTGATATGGACGACGAAGTCATCGAACAGGCTGCGAGCTCCGACACCAGCCTCACTTCGAGCGCGGCATATCGAGAGATTGAATCGTCCGCACGGCTCGTCCCCACACCTGCGCCGGTTGCGTCCGCCAAGTCAGTGATCGCGCCTGCGGCTGCTGCTGCTGCGCGGCGATCCTCGCTGGCAGTTGCACCTGTGTCTGCAACCACAGAGCCCGCTCAGCTCCCGATCCGTATGCCGATCGAACTGGTTGCCACGCCGCCAAAGCCGAGCACCAACGCCGCTTTGGTTCTTCCAGAAGAGCCGCCTCGCTATGCCTCGCGCAACTGGCGCGCCGCTGCATGGGAACGGGAGCGGGAACGCGAACAGCGAAGCGTCGAGCGGCGCCCGGGAACGTCTGCCCGACATCGCTTCATGCCCTAGGATGATCGGTTCAGAACCGATGAAATGAGAAAGTGAGGCTGCCATGTGGTTTGATTTATTGTTGATTGCTTTGGCCGTCTTTCCGTTGATGCACACCGCAAAGTTTTTCTCGCACCGTTCCCGCATCCTCTATTCACACGGGGACGAAATGAGACTCAATCACTGGCCCGCTCAGCTTCAAGCAGCGCCAGCAGGCCGGACTCATCGAGTACTGGAACGTTGAGTTCGCGAGCCTTGTCGAGCTTCGAGCCCGCATCTTCGCCCGCCACCACGTAACTGGTCTTCTTGCTGACGGAACCGGCAGTCTTGCCGCCAGCTCGCTCTATCCTTGCCTTGGCCTCGTCGCGGGTCAGCGTGGGCAGCGTGCCGGTCAACACAATGGTTAGCCCGGCCAACTGAGCCGAGCGCTGCCGCTTCTCCGCCGTCATTTCCACCTGCGCATGCTTGAGGCTCTCGATGAGAGCCAGGTTCGCCGGCTGCGCAAAAAACTCCAGAATCGCCTGAGAGATGCGCGGACCAACCTCTTCGACGCGTTCCAACTCCTCGGCGGTGGCCGCCTCCAGGGCTTCGATCGAACCGAACTCCTCGGCCAGCAGCACTGCCGTCCGCTCGCCTACGAAACGTATGCCCAGACCCATCAGCACGCGGGCTAGTCCGGCGTGCTTAGAGCTCGCAATCTCAGCCAGAAGCGCGCGCGCGGACTTCTCCGCAAAGCGATCGAGGCCGGTCAACTGTTCTTCAGTCAGCGAGTACAGATCGGCGACGCTCTTCACCAAACCGCGGTCAAGCAACTGCTGCACCACAGCTTCACCCAAGCCTTCAATGTTCATCACTCCGCGCGAGGAAAAGTGCAGCAATGTCTCGCGCAGCTTGGCCGGGCAATCCGCGTTGACACAGCGATAATCTACCTCGCCCTCGGCGCGCACAACCGTGCTTCCGCACTCCGGACACACCGATGGAAAAACGAAGTGGAAAACTCCGCGCGAATGGTCGGCGTCCTCAATCACTTCGACGACTTTGGGAATCACGTCGCCTCCGCGCTCGACTTTCACCCAATCGCCTAGCCTCAAGCCCAGCCGTTCAATGAAATCGGCGTTGTGCAGCGTGGCGCGGCTTACCGTTGTTCCGCCGATAAAGACCGGCGCAAGCTCAGCTACCGGCGTCAGCTTGCCGGTGCGGCCAACCTGCACAGTGATCGCGTTGACCTGCGTAATGCCCGAGCGCGCAGTGAATTTGTAAGCGATGGCCCAGCGCGGCGCACGGCCCGTATAGCCGAGGCGCTGCTGTGTCGCATGAGAGTCCACCTTCAACACGACGCCGTCAATTTCGTAGCCAAGCGTGGCGCGTTCCCTCTCCGCCCGATCGATGAACCGGCTCATCTCTTCGACCGAGCTGACAAGTTTGCGATGAGGATTAACTCGGAAGCCAAGCGCGGTCAGCGCATCCAGTGTCGCCCGCTGACCTTGCGCCAGATACTCGCCTTCAACCAGCAGAAAATACGCAAAAAAAGTCAGCCGCCGATTGGCGACAATGCTCGGCTCGAGAGTGCGCAGCGTTCCAGCCGCAGCGTTCCGCGGATTCACCGCTGGCGCCAGGCCTTGCTGCTCGCGCTCTTCATTCAATCGCAAAAAGGCCGCTTCCGGCATCACCACTTCGCCGCGAACCTCAAATGCCGGCGGCAGGCCAAGTTTGCTGAGTTGCTCTGCGGAAACAGTCAGCGGCACACTGCGGATCGTGCGGATGTTCGTGGTGACATCCTCGCCAGTCTGGCCGTCGCCGCGAGTAATGCCGGTCGTCAGTCTCGAACTGCCGTCCTTCGTCGGCTCGTAACGCAGGGCCACGCTCAGGCCATCCAGCTTGAGTTCGGCCATATATTCAACCGGCAACAGCCCAGCCAGTTCGCGCACGCGCCTGTCCCAATCGGCCAGCTCTTCGGCAGAGTAGGCGTTGTCCAGCGAGAGCATGGGCCGCGAGTGCGCCACCTTGCGGAAGCCCTCGGCTGGCTTGCCGCCCACACGTTGTGTAGGCGAGTCGGCAGTCAGCAGTTCCGGGTGCGCGGCCTCAATCCGCTTCAACTCGTTCATCAGCCCATCGTAGGCAGCGTCCGCAATCTCCGGCGCATCAAGAACGTAATACAAATGCTCGTGGCGGCGCAGCTCGGCACGCAGTTCTGCGGCACGCTGAGCCGAAGATGAGTCAGGGTTCGTTCGTTCGCCCATGAGGTGAATTATAGGAGGCCCGAGGGCAAGGTAGCGCAGGGTAGTATGGTTGGCAGAGCGATATGGAACCTGTTACCCATTTTCTGACCGGAGCCTGCATCGGCCGCGCGGGGCTAAACCGCAAAACTGCCCACGCCACGCTGGTCGCCGTGCTGGCTGCTGAGGCTGCTGACATTGACGTGCTCTGGTCCTTTGCCGGTCCAGTCGAAGAGCTGAAGCATCATCGCGGCATTACGCACACATTCATTGCCGCGCCCGTGGTGGCGGCTGCGGCGGTGGGTTTGGTATGGCTATATGACCGCTGGCGGCAGAGGCGGTCTTCTCCGAGCACCAGCACCCTCAACCAAAACGCAAAGAATGGGTGCCCCACCCTCGCTTGTCATTCTGAGCGGAGCGCAGCGGAGTCGAAGAACCTGCTTCTTGATCCTTTGCGGCTAGGGTGGGATTCACAGAAGATTGGCTGGGGCTGGCTCTATTTCACGGCGCTGCTCTCCGCCTTGAGCCACCTGCTGCTGGATTGGACCAACAACTACGGCCTCCGTCCCTTTTATCCCTTCAATCCGCGCTGGTACGCGGGCAGCATTGTTTTTATTGCCGAGCCTGTGCTGTGGCTGCTCTTGGGGTCGGCGCTGTTGGTTCCGGCGCTGCTGGGGCTGGTTGGCAGCGAAATTGGCGCCCGTCGCGCGACCTTTCGAGGCCAGGGGTGGGCGATTTTCGCGCTCACCGGGATGGTGCTCTTCTGGGGTTGGCGCTGGTCAGAGCATGGACGGGCGCGAACGCTGGTTGAGAACGCCGAAATTACTACGGCTCCGATAAAGCGCATGGCTTTCGAGCCCTATCCCATCAATCCCTTCCGCTGGCACGCGATTCTCGAAACCGCGCAGAATTACCAGACCGCCGAGATCGATACCCGCACCGAAGCGATCGAGAGCGACCCGCAACGAGACGTGCTCTACAGGCCCCCCACGACCGCCGCCACCGAAGCCGCCAAGCGCACGCTGCTGGGGCAGGTTTATCTGGATTGGGGCACGTGGGCCCTGGTGCGCGACATTGGGCCGGTTCCGGTGCAAGGTTTGGCCGCGCCGCAACTGCCGCCTGGCCGCCAGTGGACGACCGTCGAGTTTGACGATCTACGCTGGGATTATACCTATCTGGGCGCGGGCACCCCACCCAGGCATTCGCCCCTGTCTGGCTGGGTCTATATCGTCGATGGCCACGACGATGCCGGCCAGGTGATGAACGGGCGCGAGCAACGCTAGCGTCAGCATTGCTTTATGCGGAAAGAATTGTTCATCAAATGAAAATTCAAGTTGACCGCTTGGCGATTGACCGGCAGAATGAGAACAGCGCTGTTACGCAGCCGGAGACTCTTCCTCCCCTTGGAAGTCCCCGGAATCCCGAATCCTGAGGTGTTCATGCCTGCATATCTGTTGTTGCTCGTTGCCGTGTTGAGCCGTTTGCTGCCTACGCTCCCCCATGCCGGGTGGTACAGCTTTACTGCGGTGGGCGGCGCCCTGCTTTACTTTGGCGCACGCAGGTCGTGGCGCGAGATGCTGGCGCCCTTGGCCGTGCTCATGGCCACCGACTACTTCCTGACCGTCTACATCTACCACTACAACTTCCGCTGGCAGTTCTATGTCGCGACATGGGTGTGGTACGTGATGGCCATGGCGCTCGGCCAGATTTTGCTCCATGCGCGGACTACCGCTGTGCGCGTCGCAGCTGGCGCGCTGCTGGGACCGACCTCGTTCTTTCTGGTCTCAAACTATGCGGTCTGGGCGGGCGGTACGATGTATCCCCGGACGCTGGGCGGGCTTGGAATGTGTCTTGCCGCGGGTGTGCCGTTCTATCGCAATGACCTCGCCTCAACGGCCGTCGTAGCTGGGCTGGCCTTTGGCGTTCCGGTGCTGGTGCGGCGGATGAGCGCGGCGCGGACGCAGACCGCGCTGGCAGAAAAGTAACTCTCCGATTTTCGCCCAAGTAGGTTCGGCAAGTAACGGTCGTAGAACGCGCAAAAGACCATAGCGAGAGGTGGCGGAGCTTAAGTGCGACGACCAGCCCCCCGTTGGGCTTGCAGATCATTTGCTTGCATTGAGGCACAATAAAGAGATCGAGGTGGGGAGGAAGTTTCAAGGAAAGAAGACCGCCTTTGACCTACCCCCACCCCCCCTATATATTTTCAATACTTTGCAGATAATTAATCGTGCCGTAAGTACTTTAAAATGAATAAGAGGTTGGCTCCAGCAGTCATTATTTCCGTTGATTCGGCGAATTTTCGGTGCCTTTTTCATGCCCAAATGGCAACAAAAGAGCCCGAATGACCCTTCTTTTATGAAAATAACAGGGTATTCAGTCCAAGAAGAAATCCATCCTACGATATCTCCTCAATGCTTGGAAACAGTTCAGGCTGCGCGCTCGCCGAGGCACTGGCTCCTGCACTCTTGCGCCCCGCAGCCCCGATCAGCCCCAAGACCTCCAGAGCCTGAATCGCCATGCGTGGCACGTAAATCCTCTGCGTATTCGAGCGAGTGTCCGGCGGAGTAAGCAGCAAGCCAGCTCCCTCAACCAGCGAGCGGTCGTTCGCCGCCAGTCCTTCCAGCTCTTCGCCGTCGGTCAGGGTCATACGCAGCCACAAGCCAGGAGTCCGCGGGCGGATGGCAAAGCGCTTATGCAGGATTCGCTCTGGATTGGCCGATTCATTGGATGATGAAGGAGTCGGGAAATCGCGTACGTAGCAGACCCATTTCACTTGATCCCAACTCATCCGAAGCACCTTGCCACTCAGGTCCAGAATCTCCAGTTCAGCTGCGTCGTGGCCAAAGCTTGCTCCCGCGTAGCCGGCGCACCAATCTCGCGAGAATTTGCGCACGATCACAAGTTTGCGTTGCGAGGCCATCGCTCTGGATTGTCGCATGTGAACCGGGGTCCCCGCGAACAGGTCTTGGTTCGTGGGGTGGAGAACCGTGTTCCCCGCGAACAGGTCTTGGTTCTAGTAGGGGGGAATGAAACCTTGCAAGTGCTGGAAAGTGAAAGTCGAAAAGTCGCAACCCTGGTGCTTTGGCCTAGCCAAAGCCGCCCGATTGTGTTAATGTACTGGTTTGCAACCATTGCCGTAAGAGCTGTAAAAGCAACAGCCTCAGAGACTTGACCGGCACTTGGCTGTGGAAATCATGGCGGAAGCAGGATTCGTAATGCCCGACTACATCTATCTTTTGGAGAACCGGCTCTCGGCTGACCAGCAGAGCGCCCTCCGTCATCTGCGCGAGGCAGCGCGCGAGGCCAGCACAATCCTGTTTCTTGTTGGGGATGCAGTGCGCGAGTTGACCAGCGGTCACACCGTCCGCGCACTGGAAGTCGCCGTGCATGGGAATGCACTCAAACTTAAGAAAGCAATCGAAAAACTTGGCGGAAAGGTGTGGGGTGAAGACGAAACTTCCAGCACTCTTTACCTCTGTTTCCCCGGCACGGTTCGCGTTGATCTGGTAAGCGCGCATCGCGTTGAATATCTCAAGCCGGGTAAGTCCGTCAACCATCCAGCTTCAATTCAGGAAGACCTTCGTCGCCGCGACTTCACCGTCAATGCCATGGCCATCTCCTTGAATGAAGGCTCCTTCGGATTGCTGATGGACCCCACGAATGGCGCCGCAGACATCGAATCCCGAACTCTGCGCCTGGTTTCAAACTATGGATTCCTTGAAGAGCCATCCCTGCTCATTCGCGCGACGCGCTACATTGCTCGCCTGGGCTGGGAAATGGATCCCAAAACCCACACCCGCTACATGAACGCCAAGGAAGAAGGCGTCATTGAATACCTCTCTGCCCTGGCTCGCAGAGAAGAACTCGAACAGATTGGCCACGAGGAAGAGGGACTGAAAGTTCTTCAAGCGCTTGAAGCCGAAGGCTGGATGAACGTCCTATTTCCGGCCTGGACCGCTGCCAAAGCCGACGAGGAAGGACTGACGGCCCTGCATGATCTGGCCGTCGAATTGCTTCTACAGGGTGTGCACGCCGATACATCTGCAGCGCAGATGCGCTTGCTCACGGCCAAGCTGGCTCCCAAGGATCTAGCCGCTCTCAAGAAGTTGATGCTACGCCCCGGCTTTGTCGAGGAGTGGAACAGCCTGGATGCACTGGCTGCTGCATTTGCCAAGGTACTGCTCTCGAAGGAGTACATCACTCCCTCGTCTGGCTTCAAGCTTTTCACAAGCTATGATCCGGAAGCAATTCTCTGGCTTGGATTTACCACCAAAGATGAAGCGATAAAAGAACGCTTCAACCTATTCCTTAAGGTTTGGCCAGAAGTTCGCCAGCGCATCCCTCATGCCCTGATGCAGGAGATGCGCATCACAGCCGAGCTGCCCGGTTATCAAGGGATCGTGCAGGAGATTTTCCTCGAGTTGCTTGATGGCAAACTCAGTACGCCGGAAGAGGCTCGTGCCTTCCTTGAGCCCCATTCTCCGCCCGCTCCGCCGCCACAAGTGACCATCAAGCGGCCACGCGCCAAGCGTGGCGAAGCCAAAATGAAAGAGGACTCTTTCGACGACGAAGAGGAGTCAGAAGATACTTTGGACGACGAGGTCGATCTGGATGACATCGGAGGAGACGATGAAGACATGGGCCTGGGCCTGCCCAAGGTCGAGCTCGACGTCGACATCCTTGATGAGCCTGAGATCGCCACAGCCGATGATGACGATGAGGACGACGATGAAGATGACGATATAAAACCGAATCCTGCACCCAAGTCGAGTTCTACCAAGCGTGCTTCCAAGCCAGTTATTCCGCCTGCGCCGGCGAAGATGAAGCTCGAAAAGCAAGCCGCTGCTCCCGCAGTTCTCAAGCCCGAAGCGACTATCAAATCCCAGCCTGCTCCCAAGCCCAAGGCCCAATCGAAGCCGCAAAAAGAGGAGAAGCCCGCGCCAGTCCTCAAGCCCAAAAAAGTTGAACCGAAACCGGTAACCAAGCTTGCGCATACTAGCCAGGCAAAATTTGCCCATACGGCCGCCAAACCATTGGCCATCAGTCCCAAGCCCAAGTTGGTTTCAGCCCAAGCCAAGAAGCCAGTTCCCCAAGCAAAACCTGTGCTCAAGAAGTCCCCGGTGAAGGCTCCTGCCAAGGCACCTGTCAAGGCTGTTGCAAAACCGCCCGTCAAGGCCGCTCATAAGTCCCCCGCAAAGGTTGTCGCAAAACCGAAGGTCAAGGCTTCCACTTCCAAGTCCGCGCCTTCCAAGAAGCTCGCGCCTGCTCAGAACCATAAGACGGTCAAGGCAGCCAAGCCTGCTACCAAGCCAGCAAAGAAGCGATAGAACCATCACAGGTGCGAAGTCCGAGGCAGTAGCTCAGTTCCAAACCTTAAGCGTTTTGCGAGCGTTGAACAAAGCAGCTATCAACGTCGGAAATCGCAATTCCGGTGAGTGATTTCCCGAAATGCATTCCAGGCGCCTCGGGCGCAGGAAGACATCTAGCTAGCAGAAACAGCAAAGGGGCGGCAACCTGAGCGGTTGCTACCCCTTCAAGAACTGCCAAGCAATGTTCGCGAACAAGGTACAGGACACATATCCGCCTTCAAAGTCTACCATCAGTAACTCGAGCCGAATCGGCCGTCACCGGGGGAAGCTTCGCTTGAACTTGCCTGGTTGATAGCGTGCCCGATTTTCAATGTACCCACCGGACATGCTCAAGACTACTACCGGCCGCGGCCCCGCGAACTGCCGCCGCCACCGCCGCTGCCTTTGCGTGCCTGGTAGCAATCCCGGCAAAAAACCGGACGGTCGCCACGTGGTTCAAAAGGCACTGTTGTAGGCTGTCCGCATCCCGAACAAATCACAGGTGTGCCCTGTGCCGGAGCTGAACGGTAGCCGGATCCCCCCTGATCGTTCTTCTTTGCCTGACGGCAATTCTTGCAGCGCTTTGGGGTCGAATAACCACGTTCCTGAAAGAACGTCTGATCAGCAGCAGTAAATGCGAAATCCTGCCCGCAATCACTGCACGTAAGTTGCATATCTCCGGCCATGGGTCTCCTCGTGGAGATTGTACAACCGAATGTACTATTTCCACACAGGAATCTTCTGAAAATAATAAACTTGCGCCATTACAGGATTTTGGGCATTGCGATCTGCCCCGAGGGCTAGACCGATCCGCGAACCGTTTGCTTTGAGAACTCCCACCAGTCCAGCAGCATCATTCGCGGATAGTATAGGCCGACCAGAATCGTGCAGCCGGGTTCATCCTTGCCTTGCAGATTGCGCAGAATTTGGGCATAGCTTTCGATCTGGGGCCCGAAAAATGCCCGAAGATCCTGGACGGGCCTAGCCGGATCAAAGTTGGCAGTACACGCCGCCTTGTAGTCGATAATCCACCAGCAATCGCCCTCCTCGGTGCCGGGAGTCGGACCAGCCTTGAAGACGCGATCCACACGAACCGACCGTAATTCGCCGCCAACCATCCCGACCCAACCCTCTTCGCTCGCGCCGCTCAAGTGAGGCGAAAGAATCCACGAGCCAATCGGATCATAGGAGGCGTCAAGCGCCAGTTGAAGAGCTTGGGTAGCGATCTCAGTGGATTGGGGCTGGTCTAGACCAAAGGCGCGGACCTGCGCGGCGATGCGCGGTTTTATGCTGGCGAGGGCCGAGCGGGCAGCCTCCCAACCACGATCTTTACGTAGCCGGGCCAGCTCTTCCAGCAGTGTGTGGATGGCTGTTCCCAAAGCGCGGGAGAGCAAACCACCCTCGTGCCGCTGGTAGAGGCTTGGAGCGCCTGCCGTCGCTGAAGCGGTCGGTGGTTGAATCTCATGGACTCCAATCTGATAATCCGGCGGCAAACGGCGCAGTAGCGTTGGCCGAATCGGCGACGGCATAACGGCCAGATTGCTCTCGCCGGTGGCGGCAATGGATTCGATCTCCGACTCTTCGTGAACCTCCGAGGGCGTTCCGGCAGCTTTCCAGTCTTCAAAACGGGCACGCACCTCATCTTGCAGCGCGGGCCAAGCAGTAGCCAGCAAGCTGTTCGCGGGTTCGACAAGGGTGAGGCCTCGATCGTCGTCCTGCCTGTAGGCGGGGCGGGCGAACAGGTGCAGTGCCTCGCGTGCACGGGTCGAGGCAACGTAGAGAATCCGCCGCGTCTCCTCCGATTCGCGCTCGCGATAGACGCGGTCAACCCACTCCTTGGCACTGCCTTTCTGCTCGCCCTTGCGCTGAAAAGGCGCGATCAGAAACTCGGTAATCTCGCCTGAATCATCGGGTTCGGCCAAGCCGCGTTCCAGCCAACTCAACATTTTTGGTTTGCCGCGCCCCGCAGCGGCCTGCAATTCGGGCACGATGACCACTTCGAACTCCAGCCCCTTGGATTTGTGGATGGTCATCAATTGCACGCCGCACTCACTGTTTGAATCGGAGTCGGGCAAAGCCGTGAGCTTGTCGAGCGCCGCGTCGAGTTCGGGGCCAAGCAGATCTTCCGCACCGCCCGGCAGACGGTCCAGGCAACTCCAAAGCAGATTCAGGTTGGCTCGAGCGCTCGCATCCACACAAGCCGGGCCACCCAAAAGCCGCCAGACTTGCTCAAGCCAGGTACCTAACGATGCTGTCGTCCGGGTGGCGCGCAGAGTGGAGGCTCCAGCTGCCGCATGAAGAACGCGGGCAACGGCGAGACGGCCAGTTTCGCTGATGAGTGTCAGTCGCTCGCCCAGCAACTCCGGCATGGGGCGAAGACACAACTCAGGATCGTCCATCCCGGCCACGCAATGCAGGTCGTCGAGCGACAGGCCGCACCACGGAGCGCGCAAAACTCCCAGCCAAGCCACGCGGTCTTGCGGATTGAGCAACGCTCGGGCCAGTGCGAGCGCGTCAAGAACTTCGGTGCGCGCTGCGAGCTTTTCCAGTTCAACGGCGCGGAATGGAATGTCAGCCTCACGCAAAGCCTCGGCAATGGGCACAAGATGGCCCCGCGCGCGGCCCAGAATAGCAATGCGGAATTTCTCCCCGCTGGCCCGGGCCCGCTCGATATGCACCATATAGCCGCGGATGAGGTCGACAATCTCACCGTCCTGTTTTTCGCGCGGCGAGTCCGCTGCTCGATCAAATCCATCTTTCAGCTTCCGCGAAATGTCGTCACCGGCTTGAGGAACGAAGTCGAGGTGCAGCGAGAATCGCTGGTCTAGAAAGCAGGAACCGCGGTTTCGCTCTTCGCGGCGCGCAGGCACACCAGCATTGAAACTCAAGCCGCTACGATCGTTTACAACAAAAATCTCAGTAAAAATCTCATTCAAGCGCTCGACCAATCCAGGCGCCGTGCGGAAGTTCGCAGTGAGAGATACAAAGTCGAAAAGAAGCGGCTCTTCGTGGGGGATTTCCAGGCCAGCCGCCCTCACGCGCGGAAAAAGCTCGGCGTCGGCATCGCGGAAAAAATAAATCGACTGCATAGGATCACCGACCACAAAGCAGGTTCGGCCTTCGCGCTCAGGCCATGCAGCGATCAGGCTGGCAAGCATCTGATGCTGGCGGCGGCTGGTGTCCTGAAACTCGTCGACCAGTAGATGACGGATACCGTCAGACATGGCCAGAGCTGCGTCGGTGGGCTGTCCATCCTCGTCGCGAAGTACACGTTGGGCGATCTGCGCGACCTCGATGAAGTCCACCCGTCCGGCCTCGGCGAAGGCGATTTGCAGTTCGCCCGCTGCATGGCGAAGCAGCGTAAAACAAGCTCGCACGATCTGCCAATCTTCGTCCGCGTAGCGCCCCGGAGGCAGATCGCGTACCGCGGCCAGCCGGGCTTCAAGGCCGGGGACGGCAGCCAGAGCCGCAATCAGCTCAATGAGCTGTGCCTTTTCGCGCTTGCGATCGGCAGGAAAGCCGAGGCGCTTATCCACTTGCTTGCGAAAAACTCCCTCGCCGGTGAGCAGCAACGCTGCAAGGCATGCACAAGCCCGGCGAGCCTCATCGATATCGATGAACGGAGCAGCCGGAAACTCGACCAGCTCGGCGAGCTCCTGATGAAGCAGGCCGCCGCTTTGCTCGCAGGCGAACCGCGCGAGCACGAGCGCCTCTGCGCGAGCGCCGGCACATTGATCGAGAAGCTGGTCAAGCTCGATCAGCGCTTTCCGCACAGCAGTCGCAAAGGGTCGCTCCAGCCGCTCGCGGAGCGCATCCCAATCTGTTTCACGCTCGATGACAAACCCGTGCATCCATCGGTCGCGGCATTTGAGCATCTCAAATAGCAACGCTTCCATCTCTTGCCAGCTATTGTCTCGCCAAAGCAAGAGCTTTTCGTTGGCCGCACCTAGCGCCGAATCGGTTTCGTCGACTTTCCTGAGAGTTTCGCGGGCGGCGCGACGATAGAGTTCATCGGGCTGCCCGGCAATCTCCAGTCCACCACCGAAGCCAGACAGCAGCGGCTGCTGCAAGGCCAACTCGCGGCAAAATGAATCGATCGTGCAAACGCGAAGCTGGGAAGGCAAGTCGAGAAGATTCCAGCCAAGAACCTGTGAGCGCTCGAGTACGCGGCGGGCTATAAGGCTCGGCTCGTGCTTCCTTAGCTCATCGAGGATCCGATTCCGCATCTCGGCGGCGGCAGCTTTGGTGAAGGTAATGGCCACGACCTGCCCCGGCTCTTCCACCTCGCCCAGCAAGCGAAGAAAGCGTTCTGCAAGCAACGTAGTCTTGCCGGAGCCAGCCGGGGCCTGCACAAGTATCGAGCGACCAGCATCGAGGGCTAGCTCGCGTTGAGCCTGATCGGGAGGCGGAGACTGTGGCACAAGCTTACTCATCGTCCCCCTCGCTCTGGTCGGCGATCTCCAATTCGTGCCCAACTTCGAGCGCCCCTTGTTGCTCCTGAATGCGGCAAACGGGTTGTAAACCACAGCGTTCGCAGGTTTTCTGGTATTCGCGCGGGTCCACTTCAGCGCGTCCTGCAATGAAGTCCCGCGCGAGTTGCTGAATGCAATTCCGCCAGCCTAGTAGCTCTTCGAGTGTAAGGGCGTTCTTTACCAGGGAGCTTGTTCCCTTGAGGCCGGTGAAGAGAGTAGCCACAGGATCGAAGGCCCGCCCAGCAAACTCGAGGCTTCCTGCACGCACCTCGGCGAAAACCAACCCGCCAAGCACTTCATCCCGATCAAGAGCAAAGCCGGCATAGAGCGGTAGTTGCACGTCGTCCGGGCGCGGCAAATCCCACAACTTGGGCGAGACCTTGCCCGATTTGTAGTCTATGACCAGTAAGGAGTCGTCGTTCAATCGGTCTATCCGGTCCAGGCGCAAATCGAGGATGAGTCCGGCGACAGAAACAGTGCGCTTGACCTCGGTGTCGGCAACCTCAAAGGGAATACGCGTCGCCTCGTAGTCGAGCCACTCCATTACCAGGCTTGTAAGCCGCTGCTCTTCCAGTTCCAAATAGCGGCGAGGCATTCGCTCACGAATTTGAGGGCGCAGTTGCTGCGCGAGTGTTCGTCGAACATGACCCGCGATGAAAGCACGCCGGTCGGGCAGGTCCATCAGTTCAGCGTAGCTCCGGATGCCGTCGGGCGGTCCAGACCAAATAGCATGAAGTACCGAGTGAAGCATGCTGCCGCGCTGCGATGGCGTCAATCCGGTCTCGGCAGGCTTCCACTCTTTTGCGGCAAGGCGTGTGGTAGCAAAGGCTTTGAAGGGGCACTGCGACTGCGTGGTCAGCACCGCCGCTCCACCCGCAACCTTGCCTGGAATATACGGAATTCGGCTGGAATCCTCGAAGCAAACAGTAAGTGGCTTCTCGGCGGCGGCTAGGGCCAACTCCTGTGGCAGTGGCTGTGGCTCACCGGCATTCTGAACAATCAGGCGTGACGGACGAGCTTCGGCGGTCTCAATTTGCTTTGCATAGCTGAAGTGAATCTCAGAGGCTGAAGCCAGAAGCCGGTTTGTGATCGAGCAAGCCAGCTCCCAATCGAGCATCGGCGTTGCGTGAGGTATTCCTGCCTCGCGCTGAATCTCAGCGGGCAGCAGTGGATGCATCGCGCCGCTCATGGGCCAGGCGTCTTCATCCGCTCCCAGGAACCACACAGCGTCGGCTGTCAACCCAGCCGACTCAGCAGGACCCGAGATCTGAATCGAAGCGTTGCGCGATTCGGGAGCGAACAGGGTTTCGTCCAGCGTGCGGCCAAGCTGAGACAAAAAATCCCTCCAGCTTATCCAGCGACCGTCGAAACCCAGCGAACCGCAGCTTTCGACAGCCTGATTCCAGCGGCGAAGAACCTGAAACTCGCCGCTTACGAGCGAGCGCGCTGTTGCAAAGTGAAGCCCCTCCAGCAGCCGAGGTATCAACTCCGCCCAGTCCAGTGGGCTGTGCGTACGGCGCTTCAAATCGGCAAGCCGGCGTTTGGCCAGAGTGATGCGTTCTACCCAGGCGGGGGGCAGCAGTTCCATGGCGCACTGCTCACCGAGGAAGGCCTCGAGCGTCCATTGAGGCCGTTCGAGGCAGTGTCGTCGCAGCGCGCGCATTGTTGACTGCAGCGCTGTCAACTCCTGCGGATTGGCGGCAGCATGACCGGTCGAGAACAGCCAGTCGAGTTCCTGCTCGGCAAGCGCGCCGTCGAGCCAGCGCAAAAGCAGGTGTGCCGCCCGCGCCAGCCCAACCTGGCTGAGCGGAACTCCCAGCGTAAATTCGAAGGCATCTCCCGCGTGCCGAAGAAAGGCGCGCTCAATTTCGCCCCGGCGCGTGCTGGCAGCCTGCGCAACGATCAAGAGGCGAACCTTCGAACTAGCGGCAAGTTGGCGGCCGCACCAAATCGCGCAAGCCGCAACTTCTGCCTCGCCATCGGCAGCGGCGTGAAAATGAACTTTCGTGGCTGGCTCGTCCGAGCCGGTCTGACGCCACTCGCCCCAGGCCTCGAAGAGACTCCGCTGCACCGGCAGAATTCGGTCAAATCCAGCCAGAAGCAGCGGCGCACGCTCGGCCGTGTCCTCATTGAGCAATAGAATCAGTTCGTGCGGCAGACGGCTCGGGCTGAGCAAGCTTCGTGTGGTGCAGGCTTCATCAAAGACCGAAAGCCAGCGGCTGAAGGCTCCGGCATCCTGCTGCCAACCGGCGCGGGTGGGTGGGCGCAGAAAGCGTGGCGCGTAGGAGCAAAGAAGTTCATGGGCTTCCATCGCCAAGGCCGCAAGCCGGTGGCGCGGGCCCTCAAGCAGCGTGGCCATCGACCGGTCCTGGCCGACGATCTCTACCCACAGTGCCTCTTCCTGCGCGGGATTCAGCATCAGGCGGGCGTCAGTACTCCTCTTTTCCCAAGCTGTTCTGACAAAGTTCTTCCAATCGAGGATATTGGGCGCAGGCCACGCAGTCAGCCCTTCGCTCAGGCGGTCGCGATGGAAGCCGGCGGCAAGTGCGCGTGCGGCGCGGTCGCTGGCTGTGACCACCAATCCACCCTCGCGCAGCCATGCGTCGATCTCAACTGTTGCCAATGCCCCCATTCCAGGGTTATACGCCGTCCGGCTGGGGTCTGCCATCTCAGACTCCAACGAAAACAATGCCAGCTCAAGAATCTCCTGTTGCCGAAGTTGAGTCCATGATGAACGAGGTTCGGCTGCGTGAGCGTTAGCGGCAGATCTATTTGAAGGCGCGGATAATCAAACCTGTGGGGATTGCACAAAATCTATCGCTCCTGAACGACTATCAAGCATACCTGCGCGTGGAAAAGGGACTGCGCCCGTTGACATGCGAGGCCTATAACGGCGATCTGAACACCTTTGCCGAATTCATCGAAGGGTGCAACGGCGTCCTGTTGACTGCAGTGCAGCAGGATGTGGCGGCTTTTCTGGAGCATCTGCGCTCGCACGGCATCGACCAGCGTTCGGCGGCACGCAAGTTGAGCTGTCTGCGAGGTTTTTACAAGTGGCTCTTGCTCGACCGCCGCATCCACCACGACCCCACCGTAAATATCGAGTCGCCCAAGGCGTGGAAAGTGCTGCCCAAGTCGCTGGCCGAGCCTGAGGTAGCCGAGATGCTGGAGCGCGCGGCCCTGAACGCCGGGCATCCCCAGGCGCAGGCCACGGCTTTGCGTGACCGGGCAATTCTCGAACTGCTCTATGCCGGGGGGTTGCGCGTCTCCGAGGTTACGGCGCTATCCACAGGCGATCTGGCCCTAGACTTGGGGCGTGTGCAAGTGCGCGGCAAAGGTGACAAGGAGCGCATTGTGCCCCTGGGCCGAATTGCCGTGGAGGCTTTGGAAACGTATCTGAGCCTGGGACGACCACATCTGGCCCGGATCAGTTCAGCGACCAAGGCGCATGCGGCGCGTCAGGATTCCACCCGACTCTTTCTTTCCCTGCGCGGCATGCCGCTGACGCGACAATGGATTTGGCACCTCGTAAAGATGGCCAACAGCCAAGCTAGTCCTCACCGCTTGCGTCACAGTTGCGCCACGCACATGGTGGAGCACGGAGCCGACCTGCGCAGCGTTCAGTTGTTGCTGGGCCATGCCGACATCTCTACCACGCAGGTCTACACACATTTGGCGCTAGGTCGGTTGAAAGAAGTGCATCGCAAGCACCATCCACGCGCCACGCGCCAACCGGCAGAGTCGGTGGATGCACCATGTCCGGATTCTCCGAGTTGGATAAAACCGTCAATTACGGATACAGCGAAGCGAGGCGGGCTGCACCTGGTTTCGCGTGCCAAGAAGAGCGTAATGGCAGGCAAGGAGACAGCATGAGCCCAGCCCTCGCCGCCACACCGGATTCGCTCGTAGCCGACTACCTGCGTGTGTTGGCCAACGAGCGGGGCGCCTCCGCGCACACGCTCCGCGCCTATCAGCGAGAGTTGCATGGATTTGCCGCATACATTGCAGAGCATTACGGAAAAGATCAAACCGTCGACCGCATCGAACACACGCACATTCGCGCGTACCTCGGAATGCTCTATGATCGCGGCCTTTCGAAAGCCTCTGCCGCGCGAGCGTTGGCGTCCATTCGAAGTTGGTTCAAGTGGCTCGCGCGCACTGGGCTTCTCGAGCAGAATGCGGCTTCGCTGGTAGCTACGCCGAGGTTGCCAAAACATCTGCCGCGCGTGCCTTCCATCGAGCAGATGAACCGCGTGGTTGAGTCGGTGCGCGAAGATGTCGCCAGTTGGCCCACACGCGACACCGCGATTCTCGAACTGCTCTACGGCTGCGGCATCCGCAACGCTGAATTAACCGGGCTGAATCTTGACGATATCCACTGGGCCAACGAAGCCATTCTGATTCACGGCAAAGGCCAGAAAGAGCGCTATGTTCCGCTGGGAGATGCGGCGGCGCAGGCCTTGCGCGCTTACATGGCAGAGCGTTCGGCGCGGCTCACCGCGGCTAGCGAAGGCAAGGGAATTGCGACTCCTGCGCTGTTTCTCAATCTGCGACTGCGTGGCCTCAATAAATTCGGAGGTCAAGCGCGACTCACCACCCGTAGCGTCGCCCGCATCGTCAAGCGCATTGCTATTCTGCGCGGTCTATCTGCCGACGTGCATCCGCACACCCTGCGCCATGCCTTCGGAACCCATCTATTGGAAGAAGGCGCCGACCTGCGCGCCATCCAGGAGTTGCTCGGCCACGAGCGGCTTTCAACCACACAGCGCTACACTCAACTCACCACTGCGCAGTTGACCGTGGTCTACGACCGTACTCACCCCAGAGCGCGATAGACAGCGATGCAGTGCTGGCGCCGGTCCTGAATTATCCACCTCTGACGGGAAGAGTGCGAAGATAGAAATGCATGAGTGTGCTCACCTCTGAAGCCGTGGTTCTGCGCACCTGGCCGGTCCATGAGGCCGACCTGATCGTGAGCTTTTTCACGCGCGATTACGGCCGAATGCGCGGCGTCGCCAAGTCGGCCCTCAAAAGCCGCAAACGCTTCGGCGGGGCACTCGAGCCAATGACCTTGGCCCGAGCCTGGTTCGCCGAGCGGCCCCGCCAGGAGTTGGTCCGCCTCGATCAGCTCGAAATCCTCCGCTCTCCGCTCTCAACGCACATCGATGCCGCTCGCATGACCGTGCTAAGCTTCTTTGCCGAAGTGCTCGATGAGGCACTGCCCGACCACGATCCCCAGGAAACAGTCTTTCGTCTGTTGTTAGCCGTCTTGGAGCAGACTCACGCCGTTCAGACCGATGTTGTCGAGCCATGGATGCCGCTTACCTATTTCCAGCTCTGGATGACCCGGCTCATGGGCCTGTTGCCTGACATCGCCCACTGCACGGCGTGCGGCCAGGCGCTCATCGCAGGTGAAACCAGCTTCAGCACGCTCGGCGATGGCCTCTTCTGTCCGCTCCATCGCAATGGCAATTCCAACGAACTTTCCGCTGACTCCTGGCAACTCACGCAGCGTATGTTGCGAGCGCCGGTCTCAGCCTTCGCCGCCGAACCCTGGCCCCGCCGTCGCGCCCAAGATTTGCGCCGCTTCACCCTCCAAGCCCTGGAGCGCCATCTGGAGCGAAAGCTCCGCTCCGCCGAAGCGCTGACGCGACTGGGAGGGTGATATTTTGCTATAAAGGTTGGCAGAGAAAGGCTGGTTCTCATCATGAAAAAGAACTCTTCTCAGACAATCGAATCTCCACTGCCCCCTTCCCGCCTCATCGATGCCAGAATCCAGGAGTTCCCCGACTGGCGCGGAGAGATGCTTTCCCGCCTTCGCGCTTTGATCAAGCAAGCCGACCCTGAAGTCGTCGAAGAGTGGAAGTGGGGAATACCCGTGTGGTCCCACGACGGGTTAATCTGCACTGGCGAGACCTACAAGAGCGTCGTAAAGATGACATTTGCCAAGGGTGCCTCGTTGGATGACCCCTCCGGCCTCTTCAATTCAAGTCTCGAAGGAAAAGTGAGGCGCGCTATTGACTTCCATGAAGGCGACAAGGTCAACGAGAAGGCTCTAAAAGCTCTCATTCGCAGCGCCATGACCCTGAACACCTCCTCAGCCTCGAAGGCTTGAAGGTCGAGACGGAGGTACACGCTGAGGCGTTGGGGCGAAAGTCGCGTCGAGCGGGCTGTTAAAATCTAGTCGAGTCCCATCGAGAGAGAAATGCCCGTGCCTTCATCCCAGCTTTTATCCCAATCGAAGTCCGCTCCGCTCACCTTTCAGGAGCTTTTATTCCGCTTGCAAAGCTTTTGGGCGGAACGCGGCTGCGTGATCCAGCAACCCTTTGACGTTGAAGTCGGCGCGGGCACCATGGCGCCAGAAACGTTTCTGCGCGTGCAGGGGCCCAAGCCTTACAAGGTCGGTTATGCGCAACCCTCGCGTCGCCCGGCCGATGGCCGCTATGGAGAAAACCCCAACCGGCTCTTCCGCCATACCCAGTTTCAGCTCATCCTCAAACCGCCTCCAGTCAACGTGCAGGAGCTATATCTCCAGTCTCTTGAAGCGATCGGCATCGATCTCAGCAAGCACGATCTGAAGTTTGAAGAAGATAACTGGGAAGGTCCAACGGTCGGCGCATGGGGCGTCGGCTGGCAGGTCATGATGGACGGCATGGAGATCACTCAGTTTACTTACTTCCAGCAGTGCGGCGGCCTCGATCTTGACCCCATCTGCGCCGAATTGACTTATGGCCTCGAGCGCCTTTGCGCTTTCATGCAAGACGTGGATTCCGTCTATGACGTTGTCTGGGCGCGTGATCCTGACTCCGGCGCGGTAGTGACTTATGGCGATGTCCGCTTGACCGAGGAGTTACAGTACTCGATCTATAACTTCGAGAGCGCTGATGTGAGCAAGTTATGGGATCACTTCAAACTTTACGAAGCCGAGGCGCAGACGCTTCTGACGCAGGCAAATGCGCTCATGTTCAGCAAAGACGCGAGTCCAATCGAAAAGCGGCGCTTCCCCATCATCTCCACCTATGAGTTAGCGCTCAAGTGTTCGAATCTCTTCAACCTTCTGGATGCACGCGGGGCGATCAGCGTAACCGAACGCGTGGGCATGATCGGCCGCATTCGCAATCTGGCCGTAGGCGTAGCCAAAGCCTACGCGGCTCAGCAAACTTCGTAACCAGGCAGTAAGCGGAATTACCGGAGGGAGCAGGTGCCTTCAGGCTCCTGAATCAGACGAGAAATATATCGTGGGCTTTAGCCTCGGATTTTCTGATCTCTGACCCTTGAATGAAGAAAGAACATCAAAGCTATGACAGATTTCTTATTGGAAATAGGGCTGGACGAGGTTCCGGCCCGCATGATTGCAGGGGCCGAGGCCGAATTAGGCCGCCGGGTCAATGATTTGCTCACGCGCGAGCGTTTGCTTGCTCCCCAGGCCAAAGTGACCACATACTCCACGCCGCGCCGTCTGGCCGTACTGGTCGAGGGCGTGCTTACCGTTCAGGCAGACAGCGAAGAGCAGTTGACCGGCCCATCCTGGAAGGTCGCCTTCAAAGACGGCAAGCCTACCGCTGCTGCGGAAGCATTTGCCAAGAAGGCTGGCGTCGAGGTGACGGCTCTTGAAAAGGTGACCAATGCCAAGGGTGAGTATGTGGGCGCAACTGTCAAGCGCCAGGGCCGGGCGGCGTCTGAGTTGCTGGCAACCGAGCTACCCAAGGAAGTTCTGGGCCTCTACTGGGCCAAAAATATGTACTGGCGCGCGGGCAAACCGGAGCGCTTTGTGCGCCCGATTCGCTGGGTTGTCGCACTGCTCGACGCGGCAATTGTTCCGCTCGAAATTGCCGGCATCAAGGCCAGCGACGCCAGCCGAGGCCACAGAATCCTACACGGCGAAGCGCCGGTGGTGATTGACCAGCCTACCAACTACGCCGAGACGCTGCGTAAGGCCTTCGTCATCGTCGATGTAGCAGAGCGCCGCCAATCCATCCGCAAGGCCCTCGATGCGGCCACCCGCACCGTAGCAGGCGCGCGCTGGCGCGAAGACGAACCGCTGATCGAGACCGTGGTTCATCTGACCGAGTGGCCCTCAGTCGTGCTAGGTGACTTCGAACCCGAGTATCTGGCGCTGCCCGAAGAAGTCTTAGTCACAGTGATGCGCGACCACCAAAAGTATTTCGCAGTAGAAGGCGCGGATGGCAAGTTAGCCCCACACTTCCTGGCAGTGCTCAATATTCAAGTTGATGAAGAAGGCCGCGAAATCATTCGCCACGGCAATGCTCGAGTCCTGCGTGCCCGCTTCAAAGACGCTCGCTTCTTCTGGGAAGTTGACCAGAAGACACCGCTCGTAGATCGCCTCGAGCGCCTGAAAAACGTCACCTTCCAGAAGGAGCTAGGTAGCTACTTTGATAAGAGCGTGAAGACCAACACAGTCGCACAGAGTCTTCATGAGGTTCTGCAGGCCAAAGGCTTTTCAAACTATAACTATGATCAATTGATCAAAGCCGTCCGACTAGCCAAGACCGACCTGACAACCGAGTTAGTGAAAGAGTTTACCGAGCTGCAAGGAATTATCGGCGGCCTTTACGCAAAGGCGCAGGGACTCAGCGAGACGGTTGCTAAAGCGATCTACGACCAATACACGCCGGCCTCAACCGACGATGCAATTCCATCGACAACTGAAGGCCAGTTGCTTGGCCTCGCAGATCGCATTCAAACGATCACTGCAATGTTCGGTATCGGTAATGTGCCTACTGGATCGAAAGATCCGTTTGCCCTGCGCCGTGCAGCCAACGCGGTAATCAAGATACTGGCCGAGTCAGAGTTGCCGCTGAATTTGAGTGATGTGGTAGAAGCTAGCATCATCGAAGCGAGTAAAGAAGACAAGGCTAACAGGGAACAGGTTGCGGCATTTCTCCGCGAGCGCTTGAGCTTTTACTTGAAAGATGTCCGCGGCTTCGCCTATGACGTGGTGAGCGCCGTCCTCTCCGCCGATGCAGATGATGTGCGCGACGCAATCGCTCGCGCCGAAGCCCTGACAGCCGCGCGTGAGTCAGCCGATTTCGCCGCAATCTCCGCGGCCTTCAAGCGCATCAAGAACATCCTGCGCCAGGCCGAAGAAAAGCAATTCGCCCTCGGCTCTCCCAAAGACGTGAAGCTCGCGCCGGAGGCTAAGCAGCTCGCCGATGCGGCTGCCCTGCTAGCCCCGGAAGTGGCAGCGCTGCGTAAACTGCGCTTCTACGGCCAGGCGCTCGAAGCGATCGCCACCCTGCGTCCAGTGGTGGACGCCTTCTTCGACAAGGTGATGGTCCTCGATTCCGACCCAGATGTGCGCGGTGCAAACCTGGCGCTGATCCAACAGGTGCTCAGCGGATTCTCCGGCATCGCCGACTTCAGCGAAATTGTCACGGCATAGGCTCTGGGCTGACAGATGCAAACTGGCCATGCTCTGATTGTGCGCAGGCGCTTAGCAGCGCACAATCTTTGGTGAATCGATTCCCTTGGTCGCGTTACGGGTGTCCACCACCAGCTGCGATTGCTCGACAATGGCCTGGAAGTCGTAGCATGAGTGGTCGGTGACGATGACTACGGCGTCGTACTGGGCCAGATTATCGAGCGGCGTGTTGATCATGTTGAGGTCGTAGTGGCGGCCGTGGCCCACGGTGGGGAAGTAGGGATCGTTGTAGGCCACCTGCGCACCCTTTTCGCGCAGCAATTCAATGATGGTCAGCGAGGGCGACTCGCGCAGGTCGTCGATGTCGCGTTTATAGGCCACGCCCAGCACCAGAACCTTCGATCCCTTGATCGGTTTCGAATGTTCGTTGAGGCCGGCGGCGAGGTTCTCCAGGACGAAGTAGGGCATGGCCATGTTGATTTCTCCCGCCAACTCGATAAAGCGTGTGCGGAAATCAAATTGCTTGGCCTTCCAGGAGAGATAAAACGGATCGATGGGGATGCAGTGGCCGCCCAGACCAGGGCCGGGATAAAAGGCCTGAAAGCCGAAGGGCTTGGTTTTGGCCGCGTCGATCACTTCATGAAGATCAATTCCCATCCTCATGCAGAGCTGCTTGAGTTCGTTGACCAGTGCGATGTTCACGCACCGGTAGATATTTTCGAGTAGCTTGGTCATCTCAGCCACCGCAGGGCTACTGACAGGCACCACGCTGCGGAAAATTATGCCATACATCATGGAAGCCAGTTCCGTGGCCGCGGGGCCGCAACCACCCAGCACCTTGGGAATGTCGTAGCGCGCCACGGTCTCGTTGCCGGGGTCCTCGCGCTCCGGCGAAAAAACGAGGTGAATGCCGGGTTGATCGAGCGACCGGGATACCTTGAGCCCGCGCGGATTGCCGGCTTCAAGCAGCGGCGCCACAACTTCCTCAGTGGTGCCAGGATAGGTAGTGCTTTCAAGCACCACCAGTTGGCCCTCATGAAGCCACGGCGCAATCGAAACGACCGTGCCCTTCACATAACTCAAGTCGGGTTCCCGGTGTTCGTCGAGCGGAGTGGGCACACAGATGATGACGGCGTCCATCTGGGCGATCTGAGAAAAATCTCCTGTGGCTTCGAAGCCTGCCTGTTGCGCATTGTGGATGGCGCTAGCCAGAATGCGCACGATGTAAGAATTGCCCGAATTGAGTTTCTTTACCTTGGCCGGCTCAATGTCGAAGCCCGTGACCCGAAAGCCTTGGTCGCTGAAGAGCAGTGCCAGGGGCAAGCCCACGTAACCCATCCCTATAATCCCGATGCGGGCTTCCCGTTTCTCGATTTTCTGCTTAAACTCGGCTAGTCGGTTTTCGGTCGCGGTCGTCATGCCATCGATTGTAGCGCCAAATCCCGAATCGGCAGTTGCTGGGCAGCACAACCAAGCTCATCCCGGCAGGAGTATCCTGTCCAGAGTGAACCAAGCAGAATATCCTGGCTGCAAATAGACTTTTTGGGGGATTCCTTTGCCAACTTATCTGGTGACCGGAGTGGCAGGCTTTATTGGTCGTTCAATTGCCGCAGCCCTGCTTGAGCGCGGCGACACGGTACGCGGCATCGACAGCTTCATCACCGGCAAACGCTCGAACCTGATTGGCCTGGAGGCGATGGAATTCATCGAGGGAGACCTGACCGACCCAGCAGCCTGCGCCAAGGCTTGTCACGGAATCGAAGTCGTCTTCCATGAGGCGGCGCTGGCATCGGTGCCCCGCTCGGTTGCTGACCCGATTGGCACGAACGCAAATTGTGTAGACGCCACGCTGAATCTGCTGGTGGCTGCACATGCGGCGGGTGTGCGCCGGATGGTATACGCGGGCTCGTCCTCGGCTTACGGCGATACGCCGACGTTACCGAAGCATGAAGGGATGCTGCCTGCGCCGATTTCGCCCTACGCCGTGGCCAAGCTGGCCTGCGAGCACTATATGGGCGCGTTTACTCGCGTCTACGGGCTGGAGACGGTCGTGCTTCGCTACTTCAATGTCTTCGGCCCGCACCAGGATCCCACCTCGCATTACTCGGGCGTACTGGCTATTTTCTGCCTCAGGATGCTCGCGGGGGTGCAGCCTACTATTTATGGCGATGGAGAACAGAGCCGCGATTTTACTTACATCGACAACGTGGTGCAGGCCAACCTGCTGGCCGCCGCTGCCCCGGCGAATAAAGTATCAGGCCGCGTGATGAACCTGGCCACCGGTAATCGAATCACGCTGAATGAAACCTTCAAAATGCTCCGCGAACTGACCGGCTATAGCGGACAGCCATCCTACGCTCCGCCACGCGCCGGCGACATTCGTGATTCTTTGGCCGATATTCGCCTGGCCGGCGAATTGCTCGGCTACACACCAGGCACCGACTTTCGCGAAGGCCTGCGGCGCACAGTGGAGTGGTATCGGAACGGCGGCGGAGCGGATTGAGAATTTGTTTTTGTTTGCCCAGCTTTCTCATGCAAGGGAATTTATTGACGAATTCATTTCAATCAATCAAACTTGCGGAAGATTCCATTGTTCAACTGTTTACTTTGACGCCCCGGATTGCTTTGTCACAGGAGATTCAGAACGGAGGTTCTTGACCTGTGGTGGAAGCAGATTCGTTTCTTTATAACTCGCTCGGCAATCCCGATCCGCCGCCTGATCCGCGGTCCGGCGCAGGCGAGCGAAGTTCCGTGCGATCCCTGCGTGAGCTTTGGCAGGTGATGTTTCGACGCCGCCGCCTGGTTGGTTCGGTCGTTGGCGGATTGCTGCTTGCCTGCCTGCTCTATTGCCTGATCGCGCCCAATCAATACGAGGCCAGCGCCCGGGTGGCATTGCGGACCTCGCCCGTTTCCACGCTCAGCCTGGAGGCGCAGGAGCCGTTTGGATCGGCATCGATTCTTTCCGCGCCGGTGCAGCAGGAGACCCTGGTCAATGTATTTCGCAGCGACCAGCTTGCGTGGAAGGTAATTACCGGCCTGAAACTCTATCAGGCACCGGGCTTTATGAGCAGTTTTCCTAGCCGCTTCCCGGATTTCCGTCCGGATTCTCCAAGTCCCGATGCTCAAGCGTGGCTGCTGAAAAGGTTTGAGCAACGGCTGCGCGTGGAAACTCTGCCGCGCACGCTGCTGATTCAGATTCGATTTCGCTCCAAGGACGCGGCCTTGTCGGCTAGTGTAGTGAACGCGCTGATCGCCGCATACGGCCAGCAGGATACCGACTCGCGGGTTGCCGCCACATTGCAGGCTTCCGTATGGATGCAAAGCCAGCTCAAGGAGTTGAAGATCCGGGTCGAGCAGGATCAACTGCGGATGGCTGCCTTCCAGCGGGAACACGGTCTGCTCACCTCTCCCGATACCATGGCCAACGGCCAGCCAGGCCAAACAGAGCACACCTCAACTTTGCTGGAGATTGATGAGTTGGGCCGGCAGTTGGTCGATGTTTCTACGGATCGAATTTTGCGCGAGGCGCAGTTTCACGCGGCCTCAGAAGGCGATCCGGAACTGGTTATTGCCTCCGATCCGCGCCTGCAGGCTGAGAGCGGCAACTTCGCCACCGCACTGCTTCAGCAACTTCACGCCCGCAAGAGCGATCTGGAGCAGGAAGAGGCGCAACTCAACATCGAGCACGGTCCCAACTTTCCGCGTGTTGTTGAAGTTCGCCGCCAGTTGCAAGACCTTGACCAGCAGAAGAGGGTTGCGGACGCCAAACTGGTGGAGGGATTTCGCAGCACCTGGCAAACCGCCGTCGACCGCGAGCAACTCGTCCGCAAGAACCTTGACGTGCTGACCGACCAGGGCATGAAGGCCAATGAAGCGGCCACAGAATACGCGGCCATGCGCGAAGAGGCAAACGCGAGCCACGAACTCTATGTGCGCGTGCTGGAGAAGGTGGAAGAGGCGGGCCTGTCCGCCGGCATTCAAGGCTCCAATATTTCTGTCGTCGATTATGCCCGCCAGCCTGTCAAGCCGGTTGCGCCCGATCTGCCGCTCTATCTGGCGATTACGTTTTTTGTCAGCCTGTGGTTGGCGGTTGGAGCCGCGCTCTTGATGGAGTCGATTCGTCCGACAACTTGCGTCGCGGTGTTCGCGGTCTTGCTGGCGGGAGGGATGGCTCGCGCCCAGACGCCCACGCCCAGTACGGCGGGGATGCCGGGCGGCGTGGTCGTTCTTCCCAACTCTTCGGAGATGCAAAGACTGCCTGATCCCAAGAATGCTCCCGCGGTATGGGATGTACCGGGCGCAGGTCAAACCGGGTTGCCTGTCAGGGCCAGCGCGCAGTTGTCCTCGCCCATGCCGGGGCCCATCGGTCCAGGCGACATTCTCGACATCAGCGAAGTTCACACTCCGGAGTTTCATTCCCTGGCGCACGTTTCGCCCTCGGGTACGGTGACGTTGCCCATGATTCATGAGGTGAAGGTCGGGGGGATGGACGAGCAAGGCGCAGCCCACGCCATTGAGGCCGCGCTGATCGCGCAAGGCATGCTGCTACATCCGCTGGTCTCGGTGCTGGTGACCTCCTATGCCGGACAGGATGTGAGCGTGCTCGGCGAAGTGATGCATTCCGGCGTCTATCCCTACACGCTGCACCATCGGTTGCTCGATCTGATCTCAGCCGCCGCCGGACTCTCACCCAATGCGGGCCGACTTGTGAATATATTTCATCGCAACGACCCCAGGACGCCGCATCCGGTGGTGCTGGACCCTGGCGGAACCGATACCACCAAAGACCATAACCCGGAACTCGCTCCCGGCGATACCGTTCAGGTCAGCCGCGCGGGCCTGGTTTACGTGGTGGGTAACGTGGTGCGTCCCGGCGGCTTTCCCGTCGATCCGGCGCAGGGACTCACCTTGGTGCAGGCGCTCTCGCTGGCCTGGGGGCCGATGCAAAATGCCGCAACCGGAAAGGCCCTGCTGATCCGCGAAGAAAAAGGCGGCCGGACGATCACCTCGCTGAATCTGAAGCGCATGATCCACGGCCTTGATCCAGACCAGCAGGTTCATGACCGCGACATTCTCTATGTTCCGAATTCGATGGCCAAGAATCTTTGGAACAAATTTCTGGAGTCGGCAGTTCAATCGGCCGCCGGTGTTCCCATCTACGGCGGTTTGGTTTATTCGCAGTGGTTCAACGGCGCTCACACGCCATGATGAGGGCGTTATGCGCCGCATAGCCTGGTTATTGTTGCTGCTGTTCGCGTTTGCGATTCCATGGGAATACTCCCTGGATCTGGGCGAACCACTGGGCAATGTTGCGCGCTTGATTGGCCTGTTGCTGCTTCTGGTGGCGATTCCTGCCGTTCTTCAATCCGGCCGCATGCGCGCTCCGGGAGCAATGCAGTGGCTTGTTCTGGCTCTCTTCCTCTGGTTCTGCTGCACCTACTTCTGGACCATCGAACCCCTGGCGACACTGGATAAGCTGCGCGGCTATTTCCAGGAGTTCATGATTGTCTGGCTGGTTTGGGAACTAGCCGAAAACGCGGACGATCTGCGCGGTCTTCTGCGGGCAACTGTGGCTGGCTCGTGGGTGCTGGCGCTGCTGACACTAGCTAATTTTGCCACCGCACAAGCAATTGCCAACGACCAGGTCCGGTTTGCCGCTACGGGGCAGGATCCCAACGACGTAGCTCGCTTCCTCAATCTGGGTTTTCCCCTCGCTGCCTTGCTCGTCAACTCGGAGCGCCGCTGGCTCTGGCGCTTGCTGGCCGCTGGCTACCTGCCGATTGGTTTCGTCGCTGTCTTGCTTACCGCGTCGCGCGGAGGATTCCTGGCTGCCATGGTCGCCTTGGCGGGCTGCGGTCTTCTGCTGGGTCAGGGCCATCCGCGCAGAGTGCTGGCCGTGGCCCTGGCTTTGCCGCCCATTACTGCCGCCCTTTGGCTGATTGTTCCCCGTGGGACCTTCGAGCGCCTGGCTACAATTTCCGAGCAACTTAGCGGTGGAGACCTCAACCAACGCTTGAATATTTGGCAAGCCGGCTGGCATGCCTTTGTGCGGGCGCCGCTCTTCGGCTCGGGCGCAGGTACCTTCGTGAGTGCGGCGGGCAATGCACCCATCGATACGGCCCACAATACCGCGCTGTCGATCGCGGTTACCGGCGGTCTCTGCGCCCTGTTTCTAGCTGCCGCCATCGTGGCCATGGCGATTTGGTCGGTCGCCCAAATCCGCGGTCCACTCAAATGGGCGCTGGCTACGGTACTCGCGGTTTGGCTCCTTACCTCGCTGGTTGCCACGGTCGAAGAGAGCCGCACCACCTGGCTCCTGCTGGCCATGATTGCGGTGGCTGGACGACTGGCGATCGAGGCTCCTCAGGGTCTCGCCGACTATTTCCCAACCAATTCTTTTCATTCTGAAACTAATATGGCCGTCCGGCCAATCGCTTAAACGCAATTCTCCATGCAGTGAATCGAAATGCATCACGGTTTACTCAACGGACAACGCCGGGTTTGCTCCGTCCCGGTCCCGGAAACGGGATTACGGGTGGTTCAAATTGGGTCAGAAATCGCTGAATTGCGCCGATGCGTCGGAGTTTGATGCCTCGCAGCTCTCAGAATCAAAACTGGGCGACTTTTGTCCCGCTTGAGGAGAAGAGTATCGGCGCGCGCATGAGATTGGGCGATCTGCTGGTCGGGGCCAACCTGGTCACCGTCGAGGACGTTGCCGCTGCTCTAGAGCGTCAGGCGGGCAATGGCGCACGCCTGGGCGACAATCTTGCGGCCCTTGGCGCCATCGACAAGCAAGTGCTCGACGCCTTTCTCAAGCGCATTCCTGCCGAGCCCGCCGATCTGGCGGCAACCGGCATCGAAGAGATCGATCTTCTGAGCCTGTTGATGAAGTTGATCTACACGGGGCATCTGGAAACCTGCCGTCAGTTTGTCGAAGCCATCAAGCTGCCTTACCACGTCGTAGCGGAGCTGGTGCAGATGGCTGTGGACCGGCAACTGCTGCGCAATCTGGGAATGCGCGATTCCGCCCGTAGTCCAGTGGACATGAGCTACGCCTTCACGGAAGAGGGCAAGCGCTGGGCAATTGACGCGCTGGAGCGAATGCGCTATGCCGGACCTGCGCCTGTCACCCTGGAGGAGTTCACCTTCCAGGTGAATCTACAAAAGCTGACCAACGAACTGGTCACCTTCGAGCGCATCCGCAAGGCCATCGGCGAGCTGAGCTTTGAAGACAGCATGATCGAGCAATGCGGACCCGCGTTGAACTCGGGCCGGGCTATGCTTCTTTATGGTCCTCCGGGTAACGGCAAAACATCGGTGGCACATTGTCTGGGCTCGGTCTTCAGCGATGTGATTTATATCCCTTACGCGATTGACGTCGAGGGTCAGATCATACGCTTCCACGATCCCAGCCTTCACACCCAGGTCAGCCCCACGGAGTTAAGCGACGAAGGCCTGTCGTTCATCCGAGCCGAGGAATACGATGCGCGCTGGGTTCCGTGCCACAGGCCGTTTGTCGTGACCGGCGGCGAACTGACCCTGGAGATGCTCGATCTGCGCTATGAAACCACCGGCCATTACTATGAGGCGCCGCTGCATGTGAAGGCGCTGGGCGGATGCTTTGTCATCGATGACTTCGGCCGTCAGTTGGTGAGCCCCACAAGCCTGCTCAACCGCTGGATCGTGCCGCTCGAGAACCGGATCGACTATCTGAAACTGCATACGGGAAAGAGCTTCAGCATTCCTTTCGAGGAACTGGTCATTTTTTCCACCAACCTGGAGCCGGAAGACCTCATGGACCCAGCCTTTTTACGCCGTCTTCCCTACAAAATCGAGGTGGGAGCGCCCAGCGTGGAGATTTATCGACGCATCTTCGATGGTGAGTGCAAAAAGCAGGGAATCACGCTGCCCGACGAAGTCTTCGACTTTGTGGTCTACAAGCTCAAGAAGGACAAGGGAATGGATTTGGCAGCCTATCAGCCGAAGTTCATCGTCGATCAGGTGGTGGCGACCTGCCGGTTCATGGGCCAGCCGCCACACTTCGAGCCGCGCTTCGTCGAGTATGCGCTGAACAATCTGCGGGTGCATCGCAACGCAGCTTGAGCCACATCGCGCGGCGTTCTAGCGCGGAAAGTCAACGAACTTATCCACGCAGGAGGCTGGCGTGCCTTGCGCGGCAGTTCCCAGGACGGTTGAATCCTCGCCCGCTGGCAATTTCAGGTTGACCGAGCCCGGGCCCAGCCGCAAGTCGGCGTGATTCAGCGAGTATGAGTAGTCAGCGGTGTCAGTCAGCAGTACGCCATCAAGAGTGGCGCCCACGCGGTAGTTCTTGTCGTAGCCGTTGAAGCTGATCTTGCCTCCGCCCGAGATGCGAACGTTGTGCAACGTAATATCGCGCATCGTGGGCGGCGAGTTTCCCTTGACGTTTCCGTTGGCGGTGTAGCCGGTGTCGATGGTGATCGGGTTGGGCGAGTTGCGTATGCACAGATCGTCGTAAACCACATCCTGCGTCAGGCCGCCGCGTGAGCCATTCGATTTGATGCGGATGCCGCTGTCGGTTCCGTCCAGCGAAAGGTCGAAGACGCGGATTTTGCTCACGCCTCCGTCAGTCTCGCTACCGATGGACATGCCGTGGCCCCAGTAGAAATGATTGTGACTGATGGTCATGTTGGTGGCGCCGCCCGGCCCGCCCTTGATGGCAACGTTGTCGTCGCCGGTGCGGATGGTGCTGTGCGTGATGGTCACATTCTTCGTGCCATTACCCGGATCGACGCCGTCAGTATTGCGCGCCAGCCAGCTTGGACTCTCCCGATGCGGCGTGTCGATCTTCAAACCCCACACCGTAAATCCGTTGCCATGGTTATAGGAAACATGAAAGTTGGGTGAGTTCTTCAGCGTGATGCGATAGAGCGTGAAGTCGTCCGCGGAATTGGCGACGATGAGGCGGAAGGCCTGCTGATGGCCTTTGTCGCGGGCTTGCTGAGCGAGATCCCACCAGGAGAATTTAGAGCCGAGAATCTTCTCTCCGCCGCGTCCGTCGATCACGCCGTCTCCCATAACGCCCGCGCCTGAGACATGATCGACGGAGATCAAAGGCTTGCATCCGCGGCCGCCTTCGTTGATCACGCCGCAACTGCCCATCGAGACAGCAAAGACCGATGGATCGCGCGAGGCAAAGAGGGTTGTGCCCTTGTCCACCATCAGCGTCACACCCTGGCGCAATTCGAGCGGCCCGCTGAGAAAGGCGTTGGCTGCTCCTTGAGAGCGCAGCAGGACGCCCTGTCCTTTGCCGCATTTGTCCAGAGCCATCTGAATGCGAGCGGTGTCCAGTTTGGCCTCATCGGCTTCCGCCAGTGTATTGCCGACGGTGTGGAGTTGGGCATCAAGCGTGGCGCAGATCGGCGGCAGGACGGGTTCGGTGACGGTGCGGGTATCTTGCGCGGTGAGAAGGGAAGTGAAACAGAGTGGCAATACGATGACGAAAAGAAACGAGCGATTCATCCTGGGGCTCCATTGCTTGTATGGCTAAAGATTACATGATGAATTCCGAACTTTATGTTACGCCACGGTTGTGAGCGGGATGATGAAGCGCAGTTTTCTCGACTCCGCTATGAGACACATGAGACGGAAGTGCCCCACCTTAGGCGCAATATCAGAGACGCGTCGAAGGTGGAGCACTCAGTGTTGGTTGGCGGCAGCTACAGCGCGGTTTCGCCACGCTCGTCGTTGCGGATGCGGATGGCGTCGTCGATCTTGCTGAGGAAGATCTTGCCGTCGCCGATGCGCCCGGTGCGGGCCGAGCCGATGATGGCCTGGATGGTCTTTTCCTTCTGATCGTCGTTGACCACCAGCTCGATTTTGACCTTGGGCAGGAGATCGACCGTGTACTCGCGTCCGCGGTAGAACTCGGTGTGGCCCTTCTGGCGGCCATGGCCACGGGCTTCCAGAATCGTCATGCCTTCGATGCCTGCTTCGAGCAGAGCATCCTTGACCGCATCCAGCTTGGAGGGTTGGAGAATTGCTTCAATCTTGATCATGCGCAAAATGCCTCGTTTGACAGCGTAACAGGCGAGGGGGCTGGTTGCGCCAGTCCCCTCGGATTTTTAGATGAAAAGTATCCGCCTCACAACCTTACGACGCGAAGTCGTAGCCTTCTTCGTTGTGCTGCGAAAGGTCGAGGCCGGCGCCTTCATCCTCGGCCGAGACGCGCAAGCCAACCATCAGATCGACGGCTTTGAGCAGGACGAGAGTTCCGACGATGGAGATGCCCCAGGCGATGCCAACGCCGGCAAGCTGGTTGAGCATTTGGCCCCAGTGGCCTTCGATGCCGCCGACCGGCGCGCCCTGGCCAAAGACCGGGTTGATGACGCTAGCGGCGAAGAAGCCGGTGAGAAGGGCTCCGAGAGTTCCGCCCGCTCCGTGGACACCGAAGGCGTCCAGCGAGTCGTCATAGCCAAAGAGGCTCTTGACCACAAAGACCATGAAAAAGCAGAAGACGCCGGCGATGAGGCCGATGGCGAGAGCCGACATCGGCTGCACAAATCCAGAGGCTGGTGTGATGGCGACCAACCCGGCAACCGCGCCGGAGATGGCGCCCAGGGCGGTGGGCTTGCCGTTGTGAATCCACTCGGCGATGGACCAGCCGATGGCGGCGGCGGCGGCGGCGAAGTGCGTGTTGACGAAGGCGCTGGTGGCCAGCGAACTAGCGGCTAGCGCGCTGCCGGCGTTGAAGCCGAACCAGCCCACCCACAAGAGGCATGCGCCGATGAAGCTGAGCACCATGGAGTGGGGCTGCATTTTGGTCTGAGGATAGCCGATCCGCTTGCCGAGATAAAGACAGGTCACCAGAGCCGAGACGCCGCTGGTAATGTGGACGACCGTGCCACCGGCAAAATCGAGACTCGGAAAGCGGCCGCCGGCCGAGTTGAGCAATCCGCCAACGCCCCAGACCATGTGCGCCATGGGGCAATAGACGACGAGCGACCAAAGCGAAAGGAAGATGGCCATCGCGCTGAACTTCATGCGCTCGGCAAATGCGCCGGTGATGAGCGCCGGGGTGATGATGGCGAACATGAGCTGATAGATCATCAGGGTCTGCTCGGGAATGGTGGGCGCGTAGTCAAGGTTGGGAGTGACGCCGACGCCTTTGAGAAAGAGGTGCTCAAAGCCGCCGACGAACCAGTTGCCGTGTCCAAAGGCCAGCGAGTAGCCGACAATGGCCCAGATCACAGTCACCAGGCCCATCATGGCGAAGCTCTGCATCATGGTGCCGAGGATGTTCTTTTTGCGCACCAGGCCGCCGTAGAAGAGAGCCAATCCGGGGCCGGTCATCAACAGAACAAGAGCAGCCGACGTCAGCATCCAGGCGTTATCACCGGAAAACTGAGCATTAAAAGCGGCGGCCTGTGCCCTGGAACTAGCGGCCTGGGCCTCAGCGACAGCCTTTTGGAGGGCGGCAATCTGAGCTTGCGTGGCGGGCATCGAGGGCGCGGATGGGACGATCTGAGGTGCGATGGCCAAAGCCGCGGACGGAAGAGCGAAGAGCATTGAAATAACAAGCAGTTGAAGGGCGCGACGACACATAGGTTTCCACTCCCGAAAAGATGCAGAGGGCCGGGGCCATGCGATGAGGCGGAAAGCCGGCCGCCGATCCGGTTGCAGTACACAAACACGCACCGGCGGCGTCAGTCTGCGCGCAGCCGGAGTAGGAATTTGACTTGAGAACAGTCAGACGAGGCTGGGCCAGCCCGGAGGAGGGTGAGGTTGGCTCAGCTCAAATATGATTCTCTTCAAGGAATCCTATGGTTCTTCGTATAAGGAACGCATGAGGATTTTCAAAATTTCTGTGAAAAAAGGGGCAAGCAGGCTGATTACCCCTAGAAAGTTCATCGTCTCTGCGCTATAGGGATTCGGCTCTTTACCCAACTCCGAGTCTCTCTCAGTCTCCCAGCTCGTCGAGAAACTTCTCAACCTCAAGAGCGGCCATGCAGCCCGATCCGGCCGCGGTAATAGCTTGCCGGTAGCGGCGGTCCTGCACATCTCCGCAGGCAAAGACCCCCGGAACGATGACACCGTTCAGCGTCGTGAAAACATTGTCTTTGCTTCGGATATAGCCCTCATCGTCGAGATCGATCTGCGAGCCAAATACCTTGGTGTTCGGCTCATGGCCAATGCCGAGGAACAGCCCGCTGATGGGCAGTGTTGTCACCTCGCCTGTCGTCACATCGCGCAGCCGCACGCCGTTTACTTCCTTCTCTTCCACGCCCAGCACCTCTTCGATAATGGTGTTGGCGCGCAGAACAATCTGCGGGTGAGCCTGAACGCGATCCAGCATGATCTTTGAGGCGCGGAAGCCTGAGCGGCGATGCAACAGCGTAACCTTGGAGGCAAAACGGGTGAGAAACAGCGCCTCTTCCATGGCCGAATCGCCGCCGCCTACCACGGCAATCTCCTTGCCGCGGAAGAAGAAGCCGTCGCACGTGGCGCAACTGGAAACGCCGTGGCCAATCAGTGCCTGCTCGCTGGGCAACCCCAGCCAGCGCGCGCTGGCTCCGCTGGCCACAATCAGCGTGCGCGTCAGAATCTCGCCCGACGAAGTGTGCAGCCGGAAGGGATTCTCTTTTAGATTCACCGAGTCCAAATGGACCTGCTGGAAGGTCGCGCCAAAGCGCGAGGCCTGCTTCTTCATGTTGTCGATCAGCTCCGGCCCTTGAATTCCCTCCGGCCAGCCGGGAAAGTTTTCTACCAAAGTGGTCATCGAGAGCTGCCCGCCGGGCTCGTGGCCTTCCAGAATCAATGGGTTGAGTCCAGCGCGAGCGGAGTAGATGGCGGCTGTCAGTCCGGCGCAGCCGGAGCCGAGAATTACGGTCGAACGAAGTTCAGTCATAGGGTTCCCTGTCTTGATTTTAGCTCTCGCGGAGAGGTGTTTTCTCTAGAGAGGTCTTTTATCAAGATGAGCCTCGGTGCAGAATGGACTCTTATCCGCTCTTATCCGGTGAGTTAGACGTCGTCCTTTGTCGATCCGGCCCTACACTCCTATATCCCGGAACCGAAGTTCGCGGGAATTCGCGCTAGCACTTTCGAAACCCGTCAACGATATCCACTCCCAGAGAACAAAACAACCGCAATGCGAGCTCAGAACGCGGGCTTTGCGTCGCGATACAACAGAATCTAATGAGAACTTCTTGTTACTTAAAGATTTCTAGCCATTCGCTCCCGAGCCGATGAAATACCTGTGGCTGCCTTGGAACCTTCTCATTGTTCTCCTGCGGGGTTGCACGGCAAGCCGACTGACTCAGCCCGGAGCGCACCCCGTGTCCGACTCCTTTTTCGTCCTTTCGCACCGCACCGCAGCCTGGCTTTTGACCTTGCTGCTATTGCTCGTGCCCAGGGCGGCGCTGGCAGGCGGGCCCAAGTATGTGGCTGGGGTCAGCTTTTTCAATCCGGTGGCGCTGGGGCAGCCCGTTCATTGGGCAAATGGTCAGTTAAACTACTACGTCGATCAGGGTCCGCTCAATAGCGCGGTCAATAACCAGCAGGCCAAGGCCATGGTCGATGCGGCGGCGGCTCTCTGGAGCGCGATTCCCACGGCTGGTGTCACGCTTACCGACAAGGGCGCGCTGAATGAAGACGTGAGCAGCGCGAACATCGTGGTGAGCGGCACAAACTTCACCGTGACTGGCGAGCAAACCAACCAGCAGGGTGTCATTGCGCGGCCCGCGGACGTGACCCCATCGGCTACCAGCTTCCCTGTGGGCATCATCTTTGACGCCGACGGCTCGGTGATCAACGCCATTTACGGCTCGGGCGCCAGCAGCCCCGGCAGTTGCCAAAACAATGGTGTCTTCTTTTGGCTGGACAATGTGAATCCGAATGGGACGATGGCGCACGGCATCATTGTGCTGAACGGCCTGTGCGCCACCAACGCCAACCTGTTGGAGATGATGAGCTTCGAGCTCGAGCGGGCCTTTGGGCGGATTCTCGGCCTGGACTATGCGCAGATCAACCTGGGCGCCCAAACCAACGGCGAGATCGGTGGGATGCTGGGCTGGCCGGTGATGCAGCCTTATAGCGGCATCTGCGGATGGACGGGCGGCGCTTGCATCCCCAACCCCACGGTTCTGCGCTGGGACGATATCGCCGCTCTCAATCGTCTCTATCCCATCACCGCCGCCAATCTGGCCAGCTTTCCCGGTAAGCAGATCACCGCTGCCAATACGGTTTCCATCCAGGGAACGATCAGCTTTGAAACCGGAGTCGGCATGCAGGGCGTCAACGTGGTGGCCCGGCCGCTGGACGCTAACGGCAATCCGCTCTACCAGTACACGGTCAGCTACGTTTCGGGCTCAGCGTTCAATGGCAATCACGGCAACCCGGTCACCGGATGGACCGATGCGAACGGCAACCTGCTGACCATGTGGGGATCGAACGCAACCACCATGCGCGGCTTTTTTGATCTGAGCGGAATGCCGTTGCCGCCGGGTACGGCCACATCCAACTATCAAGTCACCTTTGAAACAGTGAACTCCAATTACATTCTCAGCAACTCCGTCGGCCCTTATCTTGACGGTTCGCCGGAGCCATCGGGCACGCTCGCCGCCATCTCTGTGCCAAACTTGTCGGCGGGCAGCGCGCAGACGCTCACCGTCAATATCGAAAACTCGTCGGAGGGCGGCAATGAAGACGCCATTGGAACTGAGGCCGCGCCGCGCCCGCTCGCTCCGAGTGGCATGTGGAGCGGGCGCTTGAGCCAGGTGGGTCAGACCGACTGGTTCGTCTTCCCGGTGCGCGGCGGGACCAGCTTCACGGTCGTGACCGAGGCGTTAGATGAGAGCGGCGCACCCACCGACTTGAAGGCCATGCCGTCACTGGGCGTGTGGGACGCATTGGATGCGGTAGGTTCGACGGCAGTCGGCGCTGAGGCTGGATTAAGCGGTCCGGCCACCGGGGAGAGTTGGCTACAGGTCGCGGTGTCGGCCGATGACATTGTGCGCCTGGGCATTGCCGATGAGCGCGGCGACGGCCGCCCCGACTACCTCTATGAAGGCTGGGTGCTTTGCGCCGACACAGTTTTGCCGCAGCGGCTGCCGGCCTCTGGCGGCCCAATCGTCATTCACGGCATGGGCTTTCGCTATTCCGACACGGTAAAAGTGGGCGGCCAGGCGGCCATGGTCACCAGCATTTCGCCCAACGAAATCACGGCCATCGCGCCCGCAATCGGTCTCACTGGCTCAGTCAATGTAGAGGTCGACGATCTGCCGGTCTACTATGCGTCGACCATTATTTCTGGCGGCATCACTTACGACTCGGGCACGGGCGACGCCCTCACCCTGGTTACCGCGCCGATGAGCACTGTGCCCATCGGCGTGGCAGAGCCCTTCACGGTGACCGCTCTGGGCTCAAAATTGATTCCGGCGGGCGGCGTGTCGGTCACCTACACCGTCAGCGGAACGGCGACGCTGGCCTGTGGACTAAAAACCTGCGTGGTAACCGCAACCGGCGACGGCCGAGCCACCATGAACGTCACTCCCATCGACAGCTCCTGGTCGATCGTGATCGCGTCGCTTGCCAACGGCTCCAACCTCAAAGCCGAATTCTGTGGTGGAACGCCGCCAACTCTAGCCTCGCTTTCGCCCATGCTCTCGTTGGCAGCGGGAGCCACCGTGACTTGGACGACGCAAGCCCTGGCACTGAAAAACGGTCTTCCATCCAGTGGCCAGACTGTCGCATGGCAGACGACTGCCGGCATCACCATGCAGAGCGGTTCGGTGACTACCAACGCTAACGGCATTGCCGCCAAGGCGCTCACGGTCGGTCCATTGACTGAAGGCCTGACGGCCACCGCCAAGGCCTGTCTGAACGGAACCACGCAGTGCGTCACCTACACCGCATTCGGTGCCCGGCCCGAGTACGCGACCCTTGAAGCCGTCTCCGGAACATGGCAAAGCCTCCCGATGCAGGGAACCCCCAGCCAGATCATCCTCCGCGTGCTGGACGTGGACGGCAACCCCATGGCTGGCGGCATGGTCACGCTCTATCAGGCGCTCTATGCCTGGGCTCCGCCATGCCCGCCGCAGGGCCGCTGCGCCCAATCGATGCTCCTGGCGACCCAGGCCGCGACGGCCACCTCGGCTCTCGACGGAAGCGTTACCTTCACCCCGGCATCGCTACCCGGCGTGGCCACCAACATGACCGCCGTAGCCGTCACCGGAAACACCGCCAGCCTCAACCTCGCAATCGAGCAGTTTCCTTAGAGCACTGCACCAAAACCATGCCGCCTGTTACCTATTGCGCTCCAGACGCATCTTGTAAGTGAGGAGGCGCATATTGTGGGCGAATTGACCCATCCGCTTGAGCAACCATTAACCCGGCCTCCCCGTGTGGTCATTGTCGGGGGCGGCTTTGCCGGCCTTCATGCCGCCAGAAAGCTGGCTCATCTGCCGGTGGAGATAACCCTCGTGGATCGCCGCAACCATCACATCTTCCAACCGCTCCTCTACCAGGTGGCGCTCGCGGTGCTTTCGCCGGCTGATATCGCGCAGCCCATCCGCACCGTCCTGCGCGGCCAGCAAAATACACAGGTGCTGATGGACGAAGTGGTCGGCATCGATATTGAAGCGCGTCAGATTACCTTGGCCAGCGGCGCCGAGCTCTCCTACGACTATCTTGTGCTAGCCGCCGGGGCAACCCATTCCTACTTTGGCCATGATGATTGGTCTGTGTTCGCCCCGGGATTAAAAACCATTGAGGATGCGGTCGAAATCCGCCGCCGTGTGCTTTTGGCCTTCGAGCTGGCCGAACGACAGATGGTCGAGCACGGCTGGCACCCGCCGCTCAATTTCGTCGTCATCGGCGGCGGTCCCACAGGCGTCGAATTGGCGGGTGCCATCTCCGACATTGCCCAACTCTACATGCGACATGACTTCCGCCACATTGACCCTACCAAGGCGCGCGTAGTGCTGCTCGAGGGATCGCCACGCGTGCTGGCCGCCTATCCTGAAGATCTTTCCGCAAAGGCCGAAGAAATACTGCGCCACCTTGGCGTTGAGGTCCACACCCAGACCCAGGTCACCGGCGTGGGACCGGGCTGGGTTCAGGCGGAGGGCCAGGACGGCAGCATGCGCATCGACACCGCCGTCACGCTCTGGGCCGCAGGAGTGCAGGCATCGCCATTAGGCAAGATGTTGGGCGCGCCGCTCGACCGTCGCGGCGCCGTGCTGGTCGACGATCGCCTCAATCCGCCGGGAACGCCCGAAGTTTTTGTCCTCGGCGACCTGGCTCACTTTGAGCAGGACGGCCATCAGGTTCCTGGTGTCGCTCAACCGGCCATGCAAATGGGCGACCATGTTGCCAAAATCATCGCCGCCGATCTGGCTGGCGCACGGCGTCCGCCCTTCCGCTACTGGGATAAGGGCGATATGGCAACCATCGGCCGCATGGCCGCCGTGGCCAAGGTTGAGTGGCCATTCAAGGCGCACATGAGCGGCTTTCCCGCGTGGGTTACATGGCTGACAGTCCACATTTTCTTTCTCATCGGCTTCCGCAGCCGCATCTCGGTCTTTGCTGCCTGGGTCTGGACCTACTTCACCTTTACCCGCGGCGCGCGCCTCATCACCGGCGACCAACGCCTTCCGGGCTGGCAAGCTCAAATCAACGCCAGAACCGGGCAGAATGAGTTGCAGAATGAGAAAGTTCTTTAAAATCTTCCAAGCGCTCCAGTTGTGTTGACCCCGACCCACCGGAAAGCGGCAAAGTTCTGAGGCCTCGGCCAGGCCGAGGATCAGTTGCCGGCGTGATTCATCCCTTGCTTTTCACCCCCTGATTTCCCCGTAAAAACTCTCTTCCTCATGTTGAGGCACTTCTTTCCGATAAACGGCTTGAGTGCTCACCGTGCTGGGGATGTCATCCCGGCTGGTGGATGAGTGGACCAATGGATGAATTGACGAGGGAATTTCTGATCGAAAGCCAGGAAGGGCTGGACCGCATGGAGCGGTGCCTGACCGATCTGGAGGAGCGCCCGCAGGACGCGGAGCTCATTGGCGATATCTTCCGTTCAGTACATACGATCAAGGGAACCACGGGTTTTCTCGGCTTCAAGCGGCTGGAAATGCTGGCCCATGCCGGAGAAAACCTGCTGGGTCTGCTGCGCGAAAACAAACTGACGGCTAATCGTGAGCTGATCACTGGCCTGCTGCAACTGCTTGACGGTCTTCGCTCGATCCTCAAGACCATCGAGGCCGAAGACGCAGAAGGCGCAGGCGACGATTCAGTTTTGATCGGTCGTTTGGAGGAGTTGCAGGCCCCGGCGCAGGCCGAGGTCAAACTCCCGGCCCATGCCCGGGCAGGCTCCCATTCCGCATCTGCTCCGCCGCCCGCGGCAGTCAAACCGTCGCCGCCCTTGGTGTTCGCGCCTCCACCGCCTCCGCCCGCTTCGCCAACTCCGGCTCATCCCGCTGAGACAGTCTCAGCCGCTGCACCAGCCGCCAATGCTCCCGCGGAAGCCGAGGCCGATCCAACCAAGCCGCGCGCTCAGGGAACCGCCGCTGAAAGCACGTTGCGCGTCGATGTGACTTTGCTGAACCGAATGATGAACCTGGTCGGCGAACTGGTACTCACGCGCAACCAGGTTTTGCAGGCGACCTCGGCTGATCCCAACATGACGTTGCTCTCCCGCCGCCTGGATATGGTGACGGCCGACCTGAGAGAAAGCGTCATGAAGGCCCGGATGCAGCCGGTGTCGAATATTTTTTCCAAGATGCCACGTATTGTGCGCGATCTGTCGCAATCGCTCGGGCGCCGCGTGCGCTTGCAGGTTGAAGGCCAGGACACAGAACTGGACAAGAGCCTGCTCGAGGCGATCAAGGATCCACTGACCCATGCGGTCAGAAACTCGCTCGATCACGGCATTGAGCCGCCCGAGGTGCGCATCGCGGCCGGCAAAAATCCCGAGGGAACCTTGAAGCTGAGGGCTGCGCAAGAGGGCAGCCACGTGATCATCGAGGTTTCCGATGACGGGGCCGGCATCGCCGTTGAAAAGGTTCGGCAAAAGGCCATCGAACGCGGGGTCATCACCGCCGAGCGAGCGGCGCATCTCGCCGAGCGCGAGTTGCTGCAACTGGTCTTTCTGCCCGGCTTCTCGACCGCCGCTGCTGTCACCAACGTCAGCGGACGCGGCGTGGGCATGGATGTGGTGAGGACCAATGTCGAGAAGATTGGTGGCAAGGTCGAGATCGACTCCCGCTCCGGCAAGGGAACCACCCTGCGTCTGCGCATTCCACTGACTCTGGCCATCATCCCCGCGCTGATCGTGCGCAGCTTGAATCAGAGCTTCGCGCTTCCCCAAGGCGCACTTTCGGAACTCGTGCATATTCCTCCGGAGCAGGCCGCGGCGGCGATCGAATGGATTGAGAACGCGCCACTCTACCGGCTGCGCGGCAAGCTGCTGCCGCTGGTCTTTCTGGATCGGCTGCTGATGCCCGGCGTGGAGCACAAAACCACCACCGAGCGGGACAACTTCATCGCCGTGCTTGATCCCGACGGACGCCGCTTCGGTTTAGTGGTGGATGGACTGGCCGATCCTGAGGAGATTGTCGTCAAGCCGCTCTCCGCGGTTCTCAAGGACATCGGCCTCTTCTCCGGCGCAACCGTGCTGGGCAACGCCGATCTGGCGCTGATTCTCGATCCTGGGTCAATCGCAATCAAGGCTGGAGTCAATATGCGCGAAGAAGAGGCTGCGCGCGCTGCTGAAGAAGAAGCTGAGACGGATGCCGCCAAGAGCCTGGAGTACCTGCTGGTTGAGGCGGCTGGACGTCAAGCAGCGGTTCCGCTCACCGAAGTGCTTCGCATCGAACAGCTACCGCTCTCCCGCATTGAGTACATCGGCTACCGGCCGGTTCTCAACTTCGAGGGACAGTTGCTGCCGGTCGAGGATACGGGCGGCGTGCTGGCGGCGGCTCAGGGCAATCCTCAAGCGCAAATTATTGTGGTAGTTTGCCGCGAGGGAAATCGTCATGTGGGCATTGCAGTTTCGCATGTGCTGGATGTTGCCGGTGGCGGCGACCTGTTCGAAGCCGGCACCGCGCTGCGCACCGGCGGTGTCACACTGCTCAAAAATCGAGTGACCGGCGTGGTTGATCTGGGTGGCGTGGCCCCTCTGCCCGCTGGAGAACAGGCGCCTGCCGAGTGGAGCCAGATTGCGGAGACAGTGGCATGAGTACAGCGACAGTAGCAGCAGTTGCATTGCATCGCAAGGAGAAAACGACGGCGGCGCTGGTCGAAATGTGCACGGTGCGTCTGGGATCTTCATTGTTCGGTGTGCCCATCACGCACATTCTGGAGATTGTAGGTTCGGCGCGACCGCAGCCGGTCCCGCTGGCGCCGATCTTTGTCGGAGGTCTGGTTCACTATCGCGGAGACGTTTTGACGACGGTGAGCCTTCGCCAATTGCTCGGCTTGCCACCCAAAGAGGGGCGCCAGGACCTTCTGGTGCTCGAGAGTTCCGGCGGAATCTTTGGTTTGCTGGTGGACTCGGTTGGCGAGGTGCTGACGGTCTCGTCGGCCGACCACGAACCAAATCCGTCCATTCTGGACGAGCGCCGGAGAGCGTTGTTCGCTGGCGCTTACAAGCTGAAAGATAGCCTGCTGGTCATGCTGGACCCCGATCAACTGGAGCCCATGCGCCTGAGTGCGGCCCGGGCCGCGTAGTTTCAACAGTTCTGAATGTTGTTTGCTGGAGGTGACTGTGCGAGCTTTGATTGTCGACGATTCCCGTTTTGTGCGGGGTTATCTGCGCGGCCTGCTCGAAGAAAAGGGAATCGAGTGCGAAGAAGCGGGCGATGGCCAGGCGGGGATGGACCAGATGAATGCTGGACTGCCCTTCGACGTCGCGCTGGTGGATTGGAACATGCCCGTCATGAATGGGCTGGACATGCTCAAGCAGTTGCGCGCCGAGGGATTTCGCGACGTCAAGGTCATGATGGTCACGACCGAAGCCGAAAACGATTTCATTCTCCGCGCTCTCGATGCTGGAGCTGACGAGTACCTGATGAAGCCCTTCGACGACGAGGCCCTTACAGAGAAACTGGCCATGCTCGGTCTAGTGGAGGCCTGAGCGATGGCTTCTGGCCGCCGAACCCGCATCTTGATCGTGGATGACTCGGCAGTGATGCGGAGTCTGCTGCGTTCGGTGGTATGCACCGATGCAAGCTTGGAGGTCACCGGGACGGCGGCCGACGGCGAAACGGCCTTGAGCGCCATTGAAAGCCTTCGCCCCGATCTGGTGCTGCTGGATGTGGAAATGCCGGTCATGGATGGATTGGTCACACTGAGAAAACTACGCGCGCGGGGACACAAAATGCCGGTCATCATGTGCAGTTCGCTCACCCAGCGCGGTGCCACCGTCACAATCGAAGCCCTGGCTTGCGGCGCTTCAGACTACGTTGCCAAGCCCGCCGGACAAGCTGGTCGCGAGGCAGCGATTCAGGCACTCTCGCAAGATCTGATCCCCAAGATTCATGCCCTCACCGTTCAAACGCAGCCGATCGTTGCCGGCGCTCCGCGCGCCTCCCTGATTCTTCCTCTTGCGCAGCCGCCCAGGGCACAGGCGATCTCGGCCACCCCGACGGTCGTGGCCATCGGCGTTTCTACCGGCGGCCCAGCGGCTCTCGACATTCTGCTCCCCGCGCTGCCGGCATCCTTTCCTCTACCCGTCTTGATTGTGCAGCACATGCCGGAACTGTTTACCAAGCTCTTTGCCGATCGGCTGAATGGACGTTGTCCAATGCGGGTCCGGGAGGCAGTCGATGGCGATCCAGTGCGTGCCGGCACAATCTATATTGCCAAAGGGAATTGGCACATGGAGGTCTTGGCGGCTTCGCGGAATTCCCAGGCGGCTACGGTACATCTGGCGCAAGGGCCGCCCGAGAACCATTGCCGTCCCGCCGCCGATGTGCTCTTTCGCTCCGTCGCCGCAGTCTACGGCTCGGGGGTGCTCGCATTGGTTCTAACCGGCATGGGGTCGGATGGGATGTTGGGTTGCCGCATGATCCGTGAGCACGGCGGTAGTGTACTGGCTCAGGATCAGGCTTCGAGCACGGTGTGGGGAATGCCCGGCGCCGTAACCAATGCGGGGTTGGCCCACAAAGTACTGCCCCTCAATGCCATCGCTCCTGAAATCCTCCGGCTTGCGAGCCGGACGCACTCGGAAGCTCGCGAGCTTCGGGAATCGGTGGTCTAGCCATGATGCAAACCGCCAGCAGCGACGACTACGGCTATCTTCGTCAGCTTGTCTTCGGCCTCTCGCAGAACGTGCTTGACCCGTCGCGCGATTATCTCTTTGATACCCGCCTCACCAAAGTGTTGCGCAATCAGGGAATGACCCAATTGAATGAACTTGTCCAGCACTTGAAAGTCAGAAAGAATCCGGTTCTTGAACGCTCGATTGCCGAAGCCATGACCATCAATGAAACCAGTTTCTTCCGGGACGGCCGTCCCTTCGAGTTGTTGCGTACCGAACTACTACCGAATCTCATCGAGTCCCGCCGGTTCGTGCGCGGCTTGCGCTTCTGGAGCGCGGCTTGTTCAACGGGCCAGGAGGCCTACAGCCTGGGTATGCTCTTGGTCGAACACTTTCCTATGCTGGCCGGCTGGAACATCCACATCGAGGGTACGGATATCTGCGCCGAAGTTGTGGCGCGCGCCCAGGCCGGCTCCTACCATCGCATTGAGATGAATCGTGGCCTACCCGCCCGATCCGTCGTCCGCTACTTCGATCATGTCGGCGAAGATTGGACCGTCAAGCCGGAAATTCGCAAAATGTGTAACTTCCGGCAAGCCAACTTGTGTTCGTCGCCGCTACCCTTCACACGGATCGATGAGCGCTTCGACGTCATCTTCTTGCGCAACGTCATGCTCTACTTTTCGCAGGAGACGCGCAAAGTTCTCCTCGCCGGCATTCACAAGGTGCTTGCCCCCGACGGCATTCTCTTCCTTGGATCGAGCGAGCAGCCCGCCGATCCTTCGATTTGGACCCCTGTGCTGGCCGGTGGCACCTGCCACTTCCGGCCCCGCCAGCCGAGTTAAAGCGCTGCATGGATGGGCCCCGTCCGGCAAGAGAATCATCGCCGGACAAAGCAAAGCCCCGAGCCGCTCTAGCGCGACTCGGGGCTTGGCGTTGCATGAAAGAAGAGTCCTAGGCGCAAAGCTTCCGGCGTACAAGCCCGGCCATCACCAGCAGGCCAGTACCGAGGAGGTAAAGACTGCCCGGCTCGGGCGCGGTTGGCGACGATCCAAGATCCTCAAACACAAATGCGTCGTCGTTATAGTTGAGGTCTGAAATAGGAAGAATCTCATCCTCGAAGCCGATGTATGTGCCGGCCGGTATCGTACTGCCGTTCACCACGCCACCGCTATACGTTGTGGAATAGGCGTGATTGATGCCATCGGGACTATTTGCCGGGATGGACGAAACAACCTCATGGGTGGTGGTGTTTTCCAGCAGGAACTCCAGCGTGTCGCCCGCCGTGACCGTTCCAAAATTGGCCTCGGTGCCCGGCGTCGTCGTCTGGTTGTCGAAAAGCCATCCACTATTGGTACCGGCCGTCACATCGACCATCTCAATCAAATCGGTGTCAGCCGCCGTGCCCCCTTCCGCGGTTCCACCGTGAAGCAGGTAGCCTTCTACAACTCCGGTTGCTGTTGCAGTGAAAGTATTCGTTGGCGCAACGGTTCCCATGTTTCCATAAGGAATTGCGTCAGCTCTCGATTGTGTCGCAAAAAGCACAAGCGCTGCAGCCGTAACGATTGTCAAAATCTTCATAAAGCCCCGATCCCCCGAATGACTTATGGCGTCAATGTGATCTAAAAAGCTTGACTCCATCCCCGCCTCGTACATGCATTTAAGTGGCCATTGTATCTATCTCATAAAGAACACTTTATTGTTTGATCCTTGGGCAAAAGTGCAACTTATTGCACAACGCAAAGCGAATCACTTTCCATCCTTCCGCCTATGCGGCGTTTTAGGGAGTGCTGGGTCGCAGCGAACATGGGCCAGAGAATAACTTAGCCTCCAAAACCGTCTAGTAAACTAGTAGAGCGATGCTCGACTTGGGATTTGTCCGTGCGAACCTGGAACATGTTGAAGAGAAACTGCGCGCTCGCGGAGCCGATCCGGCCGCGCTGCTGGGGGATTTTCGCCGTCTCGATCAGAGCCGCCGCGAGGCCATCACAGCTTCCGAACAGGCCAAAGCCCGCCTGAGACAGCTCAGCCAGCAGTTTTACGCCCTCAAGAAAGCAGATGAGAACGCCAACAAAACGAAGAAATCCTCGGGGATGTCTATTCGGGACAAAATTGTCAGTTCTGTACAAGGAACGACAGAAGTTCTTTCGTCCCCCGAAGGTGCGGCCCTGTTGGACCAGACACGCGCCCTCAAAGATCAGCTCGACAATCTGGACACCACCGCCGCTACACTCGATGACCGTCTCCGCCAAGTGCTCGCCGGCATCCCCAACCTAACCCGCGACGAAGTCCCCGTCGGCAAATCTGAGGCCGACAACGTCACAATCAAAACCTGGGGCGAAATTCCCAAATTCGATTTTGAGCCCAAGCCACATTGGGAGCTAGGCGAGTCGTTAGGCATTCTAGACCTCGAGCGCGCAACCAAGCTCAGCGGCGCGCGCTTTGCTGTATACATGGGCGCGGGAGCCCGCCTCGAACGGGCGCTCATCAGCTTCATGCTCGACCTGCACACCAGCAAGCACGGTTATACGGAAATCCTGCCGCCTTTCATGGTCAACAGCAAATCGCTCTTCGGCACGGGCCAATTGCCAAAGTTCGCCGAAGACCTCTTCCGCTGCTCTGACGCGGACGCCGAAGCCGTAGCGCGAGGTGAGTTCAAAGAGAATGACCACTGGCTGATTCCCACCGCCGAGGTTCCCGTCACCAACCTCTATCGTGACGAAATTCTCGACGAAGCCCGCCTGCCGATTTGTCTGACGGCCTATACCCCCTGCTTCCGCGCCGAGGCCGGAGCAGCGGGAAAGGATACGCGCGGCATCATTCGCCAGCATCAATTTCAAAAAGTCGAGATGGTGAAATTCACCAAGCCAGAGGACTCCGACGCCGAGCATGAAAAACTCACGCGTGACGCGGAGGAGATTCTGGAGACGCTGGGCCTGCCTTATCGTCGCGTTCTGCTCTGCACCAGCGACACCGGCTTCTCATCTGCCAAGACTTTTGACCTCGAAGTCTGGCTTCCCGGCCAACAGCTTTACCGTGAAATTTCCTCCTGCTCGAACTTCGAAGCCTTCCAGGCACGCAGAGCCAACATTCGCTTCCGGGCAAATTCTGGAGCGGGCGGAGCCAAGGGCAAGCCCGAGTTTCTTCACACCATCAATGGCAGCGGCCTGGCCGTCGGAAGGACCTGGCTGGCCATCGTCGAGAACTATCAGCAGGCCGACGGCTCGGTCCTGATTCCAGAGGCGCTCCGGCCCTACATGGGTGGCCTGGAGCGCATCAAACGGCAAGGGTGACATGCACAAGATTATCAAGAGCTATTTTTACTGGACTTACCCGCGAGGCAGCTTCCACTACGACGTGCTGGTGACGCTGATCCTGGTGTTCATGTTTGCCACGCCGCATCTTTGGAACTATGGCGACCGGCCATCGAATGCCGCCGGTCCGCCGCATCCCATCCAGGTCATTGGCGATGGCGGCCGCGGGTTGATTATCACCGTGCAAGCCTCCGATGTAAGCCTTGATCTGAATACAACCGACTCGCCGCAATCCGTGAAAAAGATCCTGCGCAAGGCGATCGAGCCGGTCACGGGCGATGCGGTCTCTGTCCAGCATTGGGAGACCGTGCAGGACGCGCAAGGCAATTGGGCCTGGAAGGTTTGGGCGCGGCGGTAAAACAGCCTCAAGCTCCGGGCCTTTAGCTAGAAGCTAGAATCCAGAAGCCACTAGCTGCAAACGATAAGGAAACTCATGCATATAGCAAGAAAAGTCTTTGGTACAGCATCGATTGCACTGCTTCTGCTTGCCGCGCGCGCAAGCCTTGCCGCCCCCGCTGCTTTCGATGAAAAGGCAAAGGACGCAGTACTGCGCCAACTTGACGTAGCAGCGGCTAATTTCCGCTCCACCTCCGCCGACTTCGAGTTCGATTCTGTCGAAACCGATCCGATTCCAGACAAAGACGTGCAGAAGGGCTCGGTCTACTATGAGCGCAAAGGCCCAGCCTTCCAGATGGCCGCCCACATCACAGAAGAAAACGGCAAGCCCGTGCCCAAGATTTATGGCATCTTTGGCGGCGTCGTCAAGCTCTATGAAAAGCTCACCAATCAGGAAACAACATTCAGCAAACTCGGCCAATTTGAGAGCTGGTTCATGCTTGGCTTTGGCGCCAGCGGCAAAGACCTGGAAAAAAAATGGGAGATCACCTACCTTGGCCCCGAAACGCTCGACGGCGTGAAAACCGAAAAGCTGGAATTGGTGGCCAAAGATCCCGCCGTCAGGAAAAACCTTCCCAAGGTGACTATCTGGGTTGACCCCCTCAAAGGCGTGAGCTTGAAGCAGGTCTTCGACGAGGGATCAGGCCAATACCGGGTCAGCGTCTATTTCAACATCAAGGTCAATCAGCCTCTGCCCGCCGACGCCTTCATCTTGAAGACCGATAGCCAGACCCAGTTCATCAACCGATAGAGAGCGACTCCGCCCAGCGCAAACAGCATGGGAAAAAACTCGATCGTGTAGCGCGTCTCCGGCGCTTCGATGGTCATCAGCAGGGCGCAGCGCAGCAGCATGTAAGCCGCCATCGCCCGCCAGAAGCGCGGCTGCAGCCACAACCCTGCAATCCCCAGCAGCAGATAGATTAAATTCAGCCCGGCATAAGCCCAACTGAATCGGGTCTCGGCTTTGTGGCGCGCATACACCCACCAATCCAGATCAATGTTCAAGTTTTCAACCCGCGGTCGCAGAGCCATGTCGGCCAAGCGCCCAAGCGGCAGACCTACGTAATACCGCAGTGGATGTGCCGCGATCCGTTCGCTCGCAAGTTTGCCAAAGCGCGCGTCCACGTCCGGCAAAATGTCCGTCGCATCGTCTCTGTCGTTGTAGTCTTCAGCCACAGCGGCAGTCTCGGCAAATTGCGCGGGCGAGTCGAAGGCCCGCCCAGGCAATTTGCTTACGTTGAGCGGGCTTCCCGGCACAGGCCAATACACATCGTAGGTCGAGACAAAGTCCAGGCACCAGCTCTTTACCCAGCGCTGCCAGCCCGGATACGTCGTCTGACCGGGATCGTTGGCATAGCGCGGAGCCAGCGGCTCAATCACATGGAAGACCTGCCAGTTGCGCCAGCCCCACGCGCCAAAGGGAGTGAGTGCCAGCAGCACGCAGACCACGGCCATGCGAGCCACCTTAAGGTTGCTCGGTCGCCGTTGCGGGGCAGGGAACTCGCCGCTCGGGGCTTGAGTCCCCGCGGCATGTTGTTTCCTGCTCAGCCCCATCACGACCGCCGGAGCCAGCGCAATAGCTACCAGCGCCCCATCCGGACGCAGCAGAGCCGCAAAGCTCACCGCAAAGGTGAACCAGAGCGCCGGCCCCCATCCCGGCCGCTCACTGAAGCGCGCCGCAGACCACAGCCCGAGAGCCAGCATGAAGAGCGTCAGCGCCTCCGTTAACGGTTCGACGGAATAAACTGCCGTGAAAGGGCAAAGCGCTGCCAGCCAGAGCGTGCAGTGCGCAGTTCCGGTGCGATGCGCTGCCGGGGCAATCCGCCGCGCAAAATCAGCCAGCAGCACGCAGCCAACCAGCTCAAGCGGAATCTGTACCCACGCCGCCGAGGCATAGTTTTCCATCCCGAAAAGCCGGAAGCAGACCGCAAGAAATAGCGGGTAGCCGGGCAGCCGGATCAATGTCGGGTGCATCTGCCCGTCAGTCCCGATGAGTGCATATCGGCCATAAAGCAACAGGTTTTTGGCTAGAGTGCCGTAAACCAGTGGATCGCCTCTGACCTCAAAAAACTTTTTCAGCATCCAAAGTCGCAACACCAGCCCCGAGGTCAGCGCCAGGGCGACGGAGAGTACCGGCGCCAGGCCGAAAAGAACCCCGCGTCCGGCCTTCGATTGACTAGAGGAGACAGCTTCCATACGATTCGTACTGTATAGCGTAGACCGTTCCGCCGGTTTCGCGCATGGGAAAATAAGAACGGCTATGCCTGACAAACAGATATTTTTCGATCCCCAACGCAAGCGATGGAAGCGCCTGCGTCGAATTCTCGACGTGACGGCCGTGATTTCCACGCTCGTTTTAGTTGCTTTTATCTTCAATGTACTGCGTTTTCAGCAGTTGCCCGAGCTGCTGCTGCCCACTCAAAAGCACAATTACAAGGCGCTGCCTGAGCGCCAGCCGCTATTGCGCGGAGTAAAAGCTCCGCGACCTGCTCGCCGCAAGACCGACCGGAAGCCCTCTGACATTCCCTTCAACTCCGGCGAAGGTTTGCGTGCTGCCTACTACGTACCCTACGACGAGGCAAGCTACTCCTCTTTCAAGCAACACGTCCATCAAATTGATCTGCTCTTTCCCGAGTGGCTGCACATCGACGCCCCCCAGACCACCCTGCTGGCTGTCAACAGCGAAAGCCACCGCGAGTATCCCATTATCGATGGCGCAAACGTCCATGACCCCGACGACTCGAACAAAATCAAGCGGGTCATCCAGGCGGCCAAAGAAGACACCGAAATCTTTCCCCACCTCAATAACTTCAACCCCAACTCGCAGACTTGGGACCCAGCCATCGCCGCTATGCTGGCCGACGCCGGCAAGCGCGCCGAGTTACGCCAGCAAATCCTTCGCTTCTTCGCCGCCTATCCGGCCTATCGGGGCCTTTCGCTCGACATCGAAAACCTTCCCGATGAAGCCAGCCCGGCTTATGTGAAATTCCTTCAAGAACTCTATGCCGACCTGCATCAGCGCAATCTGCGGCTTTACGTCACCGCCATGGTTTTGACCACCGATGACGACTTCAAGCAGATTGCCGCCAATTCCGACGGCGTGGTGCTGATGAACTACGACGAGCACCAGATCGAGAGCCAGCCCGGTCCCATCGCCAGCCAGGATTGGTTCGTGAACAACTTGCGCCGCGTCCTCAAGGTTGTGCCCAAGGAGAAGCTCATCTGCGCGGTCGGTAACTACGGCTATGATTGGACGCTCTCCATCCCCAACCCCAAGAGCAAAAAGCATCGACTTCCCCGCATCCTGAATACCGAGGATCTCCCAGTCTCTGAGGCCTTGCAGCGCGCCGCCGACGCCGACGCCGATCTGGATCTTGATTACGACTTCCTCAATCCCCACTTCGAGTACATCGATGAGGATTCGAACCAGCGCCACGTAGTCTGGTTTCTCGATGGCGTTACTGTGCTCAACGAGCTACGCGCCGCCCGCGCCCTTGGATTGCAGACCTTCGCGCTCTGGCGTCTCGGCGAAGAAGATAGCTCGATGTGGAATATCTGGGACAAGCCCAGCAGCACCGATGCGCTCCAAGCCCTCGGCTCGGTTGATCCCGGCCATGACGTAGACAATGAAGGCGACGGCGACATCATTCGCGTTACCGGCTTGCCCCAGGCCGGCAAGCGCACCATCGTGGTCGATACCGACGAGCCTGACCCGCGCAGAAAGCTCATCATCGATGAGCACATGGACGTCTATCCCCGCACCTACACCATCCAGCAGTACGGCTATCACGCCAACGAAGTCTCGCTCTCGTTCGACGATGGACCCGATCCCAAGTGGACACCCAAGATTCTCGATATCCTCCGCAACAAGGGTGTAAAGGGAACCTTCCTGATGATCGGCAATGAGGCCGCGCAGTATGTCAGCGTCATGAAGCGCGTGGTGCGCGAAGGCCATGAGATCGGCAACCATACCTGGAGCCATCCCGACATCAGCGAAATCTCCAATGGCCAGCTCGACCTCGAACTCAAATTCACTGAACGCCTCTTCGCCAGCAAGCTCGGCATCCAGCCCCTCTACTTCCGTCCCCCCTACGACATCGACGAAGAGCCTGACACCGACGACCAGGCCGCTCCCGTCGAGCGTATCCAGCAGGCTGGATACACCATCATCGGCAGCAAGCTCGACACTAGCGACTGGAATGAGCATCCCCACAAATCGCCCCAGGAGATCACCCAGACCATCCTCGATCAGTTGGAGATCATGAAGACCAAGCCGCAATTCCGCGGCTCGATCATCCTGCTTCACGATGGCGGCGGCGACCGCTCCGCAACTGTGGCCGCTCTGCCCATGCTCATCGATACCCTGCGTGCCCACGGCTACGCCATTGTCCCTGTCTCGCAGCTCATGGGCAAAACCACTGCCGACGTGATGCCCAAGATCACCTTCCTCCAATATCTGCGAGCCCTGCCCGATTCCATCGCTTTCTCCAGTCTGGCCATCATGGGCGAGTTCATCGTACTGGTCTTTTTCGTCGGAGACATTCTGATGGGCGCTCGCCTGCTCCTGATCGGCATCCTGGCCATCATCGACCGCCTGCGCCGGCCCCACGCCGTGGCCTCGCCCGGCTTCAACCCCCGCGTCGCCGTGCTCATCCCGGCTTACAACGAGGAGAAGGTCATCGTCCGCACCATCCGCTCGGTGCTCAACTCCGACTACGCCAACCTCCGAATCATCGTCATCGACGACGGCTCTTCAGACCGCACCGTCGAGGTCGCCTGCAAAGCCTACGCCGCGCAGATTGCTGCCGGAAGCTTGCAGGTCCTCACCAAGCCCAACGGTGGCAAGGCCGCTGCACTCAACTACGCGCTCGACCGCCTGACGGAAGAGTTCTATGTTGGCATCGACGCTGACACCGTCATCGCTCCAGACGCCATCAGCAAGCTCATTCCGCACTTCGAAGACCCGCTCGTCGCCGCTGTCGCCGGGAATGCCAAAGTCGGCAACCGCGTCAACCTGTGGACCCGCTGGCAGGCCCTTGAATACATCACCAGTCAAAATTTTGAACGCCGCGCCCTCGACCTCTTCAACGTCGTGACCGTCGTGCCCGGAGCCATTGGCGCATGGCGCGCTGGTCCGGTCAAGGCTGCTGGAGGCTATCCCGTCAACACCGTAGCCGAAGATGCCGACCTCACCATGGCTCTTCTCGAAATGGCCCTCAAGGTCGTCTACGAAGACCGCGCGCTGGCCTTTACCGAGGCCCCCATCGATGCCAAAGGACTCATGCGCCAACGCTTCCGCTGGTCTTTTGGAACTCTCCAGGCCATCTGGAAGCACCGCGCTGCCTTCGTCCGTAACAAGGCCATGGGACTCTTCGCCCTCCCCAACATCCTCATCTTCCAGATGATTCTGCCGCTGGTGTCGCCCTTCATCGACCTCATGTTCCTGTGGGGAGTTGTCAATTACTTCATGGACCGTCACTTCCACCCCGAAGCTGCCTCTTCAGCCAACCTCGACAATCTGCTGATCTTCTTCCTCGGCTTTCTGGTCATCGACTTCTTCACCTCTTCGGTCGCCTTCTCGCTGGAACGTCGTCACCCCGCCAACAAGGGGGATGGCTGGCTTCTCTTTCACATCTGGCTGCAACGCTTCGCCTATCGCCAGGTCTTCTCGATCGTTCTGTTGAAAACCGTCAAGCGCGCCATCGACGGCAAACCCTTCAACTGGGACAAGCTAGAGCGCACCGCCAAAATGAGCAAAGCCACCGACGCCCTCACCGAACCCGCGTAGCCGGTCGTCAGGGCAAACGCATCTTCCTCGTTCCGGTTACAGAAAATTACCTTCTATCGGCGCACAATCAAAGCATGAACCATGACCAAAGGCGCGGGCCGTTACTGTTCCCTGTTCCCTGTTCCCTGCTCCCTGCTTTACCCCCCCCCCCCCCCTATAAATATTTATTTTTAGCCGATTTCCTTGCAGATAATTACGCAGCCCGAGAAGAAAACGAGGCCGATAAACTGAAGAATACCCGCGTCGTTACTGAATGAAACTTAGTTTCAGACAAAACCTTCAATGTGCGCGAAAACGCACATAAAGTACCGGAATGCAAGAAAGCGCCTTCCGGAAAAGAGCGATTTTCCCCATAAAACAGGGGAATTTTGCCCGCAAAATGGCCGAAAAGGCCGCAAAAAGGCCGATTATCTGTGCGATTCGGGCTCTGACAATGGGTCAAACCGACCGCCTTGCGAATCGCCTGAAGCTACCTTCCGGCAAGAGTTCCTCGCCGTTTCCGCGAAAAGTTTTATCGTGCATTTGCCCTGAGCCGGTCGTCCGCCGCACAGGCCAATTGTATAAACTGTGGTAACATTACCTTTTCCCTCTTGGCGTACACTTCGGCCGGATGGTTCTTTCATTCCTGGTTGAAGTTCTTTAATTGAATTGGTCTAATTGGGGTCAAGCCAGAACCTCATCGGCCAAGGTTCAAAGGCTCTCATCGTGGTTAGCTGATGGGGAGTGCCTGCAACGCAAATTGAATGTCAGAGCCGGGCACAATTCGATCCGGCATCATTCGCCTGTGGCGACGGCAATCTGAGAAATTGTTCGCAACCCCTGATCGGAAACGGGCTTCACCGAGGGATGCGGGCCGGGTTCGCTGTCGCAGACGGCCTTTCGCTCACTGCTTGTTTGTCGAATGGATGCTGCATGTCCATTCATTTTGGTGTTGATGTTTGATCGATTGAGGTCAGCGAAACGTCTATGGCAACATCGGATTTCTGGCAAAGAGTATCCACTTCACCGGCTCCTTCGCAGCAATGGGCAGCAACATCGGTCAACGCCGATCGCTGGACACGGGGCAAGGCTAAACTCTGGATGGCCCTGGACGCACTGACCATCCTCGGATCAGCGGTTCTTGCCACCATCTATGAAAAGCACACCGGCCCAATCGTTGGCGCCAGGCAGCTCTGGCACGGCACCCTCATTCATGGCCGTCCCATG
>Ga0208035_1000017_pt1 | contig 67172 bp, 37 predicted proteins | sample June2015DPH_11_1_FD_184704 | JGI IMG/M metagenome (GOLD analysis project Ga0208035, IMG submission 184704) | Peatland microbial communities from SPRUCE experiment site at the Marcell Experimental Forest, Minnesota, USA - June2015DPH_11_10... | ecosystem: Environmental > Terrestrial > Soil >...
CAGGTGACGGATCAAGCCGGCGCCGTCATCCTGAAGGCCAGCGTCACAGCCCATAACGAGCTGACCAACCAGGACCTCAAGACGGTCACTACCTCAACCGGCGACTTCACTTTTACCAATCTTCGCCCCGGCATCTACGACGTTTCGGCCTCCGCGGCCGGATTTGACACCACAAATGAAACCGCGATTCACCTGCAGTTGGAAGCCACGGTTACCGTGCGCTTGGTTTTGAGACCGGGCCAGGCGACCGAGAGTGTCACCGTACATGCCAACGAAGTTCAGCTCGATCAGACCCACGCCGACCGAGGCGAGGTGTATTCAACGGACGAAATCGAAAATGCGCCGCTCAACAGCGGAAATCCCATGCTCATCATCAATACCGAGCCGGGCGTTTATTTCAATGGTTGCGTCTCCTGCGGATGGGTTCGTCCTTTCGATAACGGTGCCATCAACCAGTTTTCCACCAACGGCCAAGGCTCCGACACGAATGACTTCCAGCTTGACGGCTCGCCGAACAACGCCAACTCCTTTGGCAGCCGGGACATTGGCTATGTTCCTCCCACGGCCAGCGTACAGGAGATGAAATTCGTTTCCAACCCCTATGACGCGCAGTATGGTCACACCGGCGGCGGTATCTTCGACATTGTTACCAAGTACGGTACCAACACGCTTCACGGACAAGTCTACGAGAATGCCCGCCGCACCTGGCTTGATGCCAACACACATACCAACGATGCTCTTAACCTGCCCAAGACTAGCGATCAACGCGACCAGCGCGGATTTGAAGTCGATGGTCCTGTCATCATTCCCCATCTTTACAATGGGCGCGACAAGACGTTCTTTGAAATGCAGCTCGAACTGTATAACCAAAATACTCCGTGGTCCGGTGTCGACGATGTTCCTCCTCTGAGTCCCGGATCGACTACTCAGACGGTGGCGCAGACTGGCGATTTCAGCGGAGCTTACTACTGGAATGGAAACGCGGAACAACAGATCAACTTCTATGATCCGACCACGGCGACCGGCGCCAATGGCACACGCACGCAATTTGCCGGAAACAAGCTCACCGGGATGAACGCCAACGCGCAGAAGCTGCTGAGCTATCTGCCTCTACCGAATCGCGCATCGCCGTCCAACGAATCCTGGGGCATCGACAACTACGCATGGCAACGCACGGAGACGGATCGGTTCGATAATGTGGTTGCGCGACTGGACCACAACTTTGGCGCGAACGACCGGACCTACCTGCGATTTGCGTGGAACAAGCGCTTCCAGAATGTCGGCGACGATTACAACGGCATACCCGGAGCCGCGGCATCGGGCGTCTTCCCGCTTACGCGTCAGAACCACTTCTTCACTGCCGACTGGCAGCACACCTTCAGCCCCAATTCGCTATTCGACGTCCATGCATCCTACACGCGCTACGCCTACAACCAGAACCAGGGGCCGACGCCCTTCGACCTCTCCCAGGTTGGGTTGAGCGGCCTGTCAGTAGCGGGCATCACGCCGTCATTCCCGCAGATCGGCATCTCCGGCGTCACCACATTCGGCAACAACGCTAGCAACGGCGGCAACAAGTTGTCGATCTCCAATACCGTTGCGGCTATGCCGATGTGGACTTACGTGCTGGGGGCGCACACTATCAAGGCCGGTTTGGATTACCGCTGGATGCGTGCCAGCAACTTTACCCAGGGAGCCTCCTCGGGGGCCTTTAATGTGGGCAATGACTGGACGCGAATGAACGCGTTCGATTCGCAAACCGAGAATACGCAGGGCCTTGGCCTTGCATCGTTCCTGCTCGGCACCATGGATGGCGGTCACATCGATATTAACGCCAACTCCTATTTCAGCTATCCCTACTTTGCCCCATTCATACAGGATGACTGGAAGGTCAGTCACAAGCTGACCGTCAACCTGGGTGTTCGCTGGGATTTGCAGGGACCGCCCTCCGAGGCCAACAACAAGATGCTCGGCGACCTGGACACTACCACTCCAAATCCGGTGATGTCTGAGATCACAGCAACCCTGCCCAATGGAACTGGGCTAGCCGGAGGCTTGACTTTTGCCGGCATCAACGGCCAGCCGCGCACACTTTTCAACTGGGACTTCGCCGCCGTTCAGCCGCGTGTGGGATTTGCCTATTCGCTCGACAAGAAGACGGTAATCCGTGGCGGCATCGGCAGCACCTTTATGCAATTTGCCGGCCAGGGATACAACAATGGATTCAGCCAGTCGACGAACTATGTCGGCAGCACCAATGGAGGGTATACGCCTAATGGGAATACTCTGACCAATCCCATTCCTACCATCGCCAAGCCAGTCGGTTCTGCCTTGGGCCTGATGTCGCAACTTGGCGACACGGTCTCCATTTCCAACCGGAACTTCAAAATTCCCGGCGTGGTCAACTACTCTCTCGGCGCCGAGCGCCAGCTTAGCGCCCACACGACGGTGGACCTGAGCTACGTCGGCAGCACGGGATATCATCAGGACTCCTGGGACGACATTAACCACATGAACGCGGACTTTGTCTCTCATTGCAATCTTGAGATGGGCGCGTCAATCACAACCTTCAATAATTGCAATAATCAGGGAGCAAACCCAGAGTGGGTCGCCAACCCCTTCCAGGGCGTCGACGGGTTCTCGACCGTCCATACCGGAAATGGCAACGGCTATTACACAAACAGTCTGCTCTCTGCCGGCAACTTTACCCGTCCGCTGCCGCAGTTTGGCGAAATCTACCAAAACCAAAACAACGACGGAAAAACCGAATTCGACTCGCTGCAGGCGGTGGTAACTCATCGCTGGAGCGATGCGCTGACCGCGCACGGCAGCTTTGTGTGGGCCAAGACGATGGACTCGGGCGGAATCATTGATCCCGTCTACCGCATCCGCGCGCACTATGTCGATTTCGGAAATCGCAAGTGGCGTTATACCGCCAATGCCGTCTGGCATATTCCGGTAGGCAAGAATCGCAAGCTGCTGGGCAACTCGAATCGCATCTTGGATGGAGCCGTGGGCAACTGGGTGATAGGCGCCATCTACTACTACCAGGCGGGCACACATTCCAATGTCGGTTTTCCGTATCAGAATCCGAGTATCTGCGGTGAAGCATTCTGTAACTGGGTAGAGGTGGTGCATCCGCAGCACTACGGCGTGCATCGCGTAGTAAGAAATGGAACCTCCCTTATTGCCGGCTCCAGCACTTGCGTCGGCTACTACGACGGCAACGGAAACCTTCAGCCGGAAGGATACGCAGTCTGCCCGAAGGCTACTCCAACTGCGCGCGAAGACTTCGACTTCATCCAGCGCCCTGCGAACTGGGAGGCCTTTCAGAACGTCAGCGATTCAGGCGTCTACAATCCGCGAGGGCAGCAGCTCGATATGAGCATGAGCAAATCCTTCCCGGTGTGGCAGCAGACCAAGCTGGAAGTTCGCTTCGAAGGTTACGACGTCTTGAATCATCCGAGCTGGGATGGAGAGGGCTATTGGTGGGCGCCGTGGGATCCAAACTTCGGCACCATCAACATGACCTACAACAATCAAACCAATGCTCCTCGGCAGGTTCAGCTTTCCGCCAAGGTCACCTGGTAAGCAAGGAATTCCTCCTGTTTGAACTAAAGGAGGCGTCTAAACGACGCCTCCTTCTTTTAGCAATCGAACCTCGCCAATAAAATTCCCTTTAACTTCAATCGACGCACCAACCAAACTCGACGGCGCTATGCCAGGAGAAACTTCAATGAAACACAACTTAAGCCAAACAATTCAGACGCGGCGCAGAATCCGGCTGGCTGTAGCGCTGTTTGTCACGGTTCTTCTGACTGGCTGCAACGGGAGCGGCGGCTCCACTAATAATGGAGGCGGCACGAACACGGGCACCGACATGGGTACACTGACGATGCCAAGTACTACCTATCAATACCAGTTGAAAAACGCCGCCAGCAGCATGGTGCTGGGCATTAGCGGACAGAGTCAGACCGCCGGAACCAGCGTGGTGCAGGAGGCGAACACCAACTCGACGGACTCGATGTGGCACTTCATGCCCAATGTGTATTCGTCGGACATAGTCAACATTGAAAACATGCTGACTCACCAGGTGCTGGGATTTTCTGCGACCGCGCCCACCAGCTCTGGAGGGCCATCGACCAGCAGCGCTTCCAGCAGTGGAGCGCAAGCGCTGCAATACAGCGACACCGGTACAGACGATCAGAATTGGCAGCTCTATCTTCTAACGGATGGTAATTATTTAATTAAGAACCATTACAGCGGACTTTATCTCGAAGACGAAAACTCCAGCACATCCTCCTCGGCAACCATTTCGCAGGGCGCGCGGTCCAGTGGCAGCACCGGGTGCACCTGCCAGGAGTGGACTTTGACGCAGTCAACTGCCGCGTCCTATTCCGCTCCCCTCACCGTCAGCGGCTCAGGCATTTACGTTCATGATCCAGATATGATTCAGGATGCCGCGCACGTTTATTGGCTTTACGGCACGCATAACACGTTGGCAAAATCGACCGATCTTGCGATCTTCACCAGTGTTAGTCCGGACTTCAGCACCAGCGCCGAGCCTTCGTGGTGGACCACGATCTACGCGCCAGCGTCTGGCAGCCCGGATATGTGGGCTCCCAGCGTGCTCCACGCCAACAGCACTTACTACCAGTACTATGCGGTGCCGGTTGAACCCGACAGCCTGGGTGGCGAGGCAGTGATCGCTCTGGCCACGAGTTCCAGTCCCAGCGGAAATCCCGCAGGTACATGGACGGATAAGGGCGTGATGATCTCCTCGTGGAGCAATAGCTCGACCCCCACGATCAGTGGATTTGGATTCAAAAACACCACAACTTATAACGCAATCGATCCGGCTCCGTTTGTTGATGCCAATGGGGACTGGTGGCTGGTTTTCGGCTCCTGGTTTGACGGCACGCACCTCATTCAACTTGACCCCACCACCGGTCTGCAATTGAGCAGCAATACGACGATGACTAGTGTTGCCTATCGTTATTGGGGTGAGGAAGGCCCTTTCATCTATCCGTACGTTGTCAACGGTACGCAGTATTACTACTACTTTGCGCCGATCAACGCTTGCTGCAGTTCAACCAGTCCTTACCGGATCATCTATGGGCGTGCGACCAGTCCCGGCGGACCCTATCTGGATCGCGGCGGCGTGGACTTGAAAGAAAATGGCGGCACCGTCCTGTTAAGTACGCACGGCAATATCGTGGGGCCGGGCGGGCAGAGTGTATTCACCGACACCGGTTCCGACGGCAGCAAGACACTGCCCACGCTTGTCTATCACTACTACGACAGCAATAACAATGGGACGCCAACGCTGGGCCTCAGCCGCATTGCCTTCACCTCCGACGGATGGCCTTATGTGGAATGAACGAACATGCCAGCGCCAATCTGGAGTTATCACTTTTTGAAGATATCCTCGGTTGGATTTTTTCCAGTGTCTGCGTCTTTCTCCTGACGTGCTCCAGCGCGTGCGGGCTAACGCTTGTTCTTGCTGATGCAGGAAAGCTCGCTGATCCGCCGCATTCCAGGGCTCGTTCCAACTTCCACCTCTAACCCGAAGCCAAAGGAGGCATCGATGAAACAGATATTCGCGTGTCTTGCTATTTGGGTCCCATTAACGGTGACCGTTCACGCTCAGGTAACAATGAATTACAGCGTCGAGTACAAGATCAAAAACGTCAACAGCGGATTAGTCCTGGGCGTCTCTGGTGCGAGCCAGACCGTGGGAGCGGATCTGGTGCAGTGGGCCGACAATGGCACCGCTGATCACCTATGGCACTTCATGCCCATAGGCACCAACATCTACAACATCGAGAACATGAATAGTCATCAAATAATGACCATCTCCGGCGCATCTACGTCCAATGGCGCACTGGCAGTGCAATGGTCCGACAGCGGAACCACCAATAACCAATGGGAGGTGATCCAGGCCTCCGACGGCAACTACCTGATCAAGAACGTTAACAGCGGTTTGTATCTGGAGGTGACAGGTGACAGCCTGCTCGACACGGCCACAATCGGTCAGTGGTCCGCCACTGGCACCAAGGGCCAGGAATGGACGTTTACCAACACCGGAACGGATCCCTATCCAAAGCCCCGAACGGTCACCGGCAATGGTATCTACGTTCATGACCCGTATATGCTGTACGACACGGTGAGCGCAAAGTATTGGCTCTATGGAACTCACCAGACGCTGGCCTATTCCACCGACCGAACCACTTGGACCTATTACACAGGCTGCGCGACCACGGAGGGCGGCGACTGGCTCAGCGAATACGGACGCTGCCCCATTATCGGACCCGACTTTACGCAGTGGACCGGGCTGCAAGTTCCGAAATCCGATAATGGCGGCGGAAATACTGACATCTGGGCGCCCGCCCTGATGGAAGTCAGCGGCGTCTTCTACCAGGCTTATTCGATCCCCGTCGAACCCGATACCGTGGGCGGCGAGGCGATCATCGGCATGGCCTGGAGCAATTACCCATACGGACCGTGGAACTATAGCGGCTGGGATATTGCCTCGTGGAGCAATACCACAAATACTCCGATCACAGGCAGTTATGGATGGAATTTCGTCAAGGGAACCACCTATAACGCCATCGACGGCCAACCATTTACCGATGCTTCCGGTAACTGGTGGATGGTCTTTGGTTCGTGGTACGACGGTACTCACCTGTTCCAGTTGACCAATCCCACCGGATTGCGCGCCAACTCGACAATGTATTCCGTCGCCTATCGCGGAGCGGGTGAAGAAGGCCCGGTCATCATCTATACCAATGGATACTACTACTACTTCGCTCCGATTAATGCCTGCTGCAGCGCGACCAGCGACTACCGGACCATCTACGGTCGATCGAGTTCCGTCACTGGTCCCTACGTGGACCGTGGTGGACTGGCGTTGACGTCCGGCGGCGGAACGATCTTGATCAGCACGCACGACAACGTTGTTGGACCGGGCGGTGGCAGTGTATTTATCGATTCCCATAACAGCAACGCTGTCACCTTCGTCTATCACTACTACGACTCCAATAACAGCGGAACGCCCACACTGGGCATCAACACCATCAAATTCACCTCGGATGGCTGGCCGTATCTGACCTCGAACTAAGCTTGATTGGCTCCTTGCAGGGGCGTCTCCATGCGCCTCTGCAAGGCCGTCAAAACATCATTGAGACAAGGCCAGAGGCAGTTATGTGCTTCAAGGATTCTCATATCCTCGCGGCGCAACGATGCATCGGATGAATCAAGGAGAGTCAATGTTATCGCGCAAGAATGAAAGCGGAAGAACTCCATCGGATATCTCTAGACATAGGGCGGCAGGTTACCCAACATTACTTATAACCACTATAGGTAATCTCGACAAGGGCTTCCTGTCTTCTTTGACGCCAGCAAGACATTCTGCGTGGCTGCTGCTAGTCAGCATCGCGCTGCTATTTCCAATCCATGCTAGCGCCCTAAACAACGGCTTGGCTTCCACACCGCCGATGGGATGGAATAGCTGGAATCACTTCGGTTGCAGCGGTCTTAACGAAGCGGTTATTGAGCAGACCGCTTCTGCCATGGCCACGAACGGCATGAAGACGGCTGGCTACGTCTATGTCAACCTCGACGACTGCTGGATGGCTTCCAGCCGTGACGCGAACGGCAACCTGATTCCCGATCCCGCCAGCTTCCCTGGTGGAATGCCTGCCTTGGTAAGTTATGTGCATAACCTGGGTCTCAAAATTGGCTTGTACGAAGATGTGGGAACTGCGACTTGCCAGGGTCGTCCCGGCAGTTACGGCCATTACCAGCAAGATGCAAATACATTCGCCTCCTGGGGTATCGACTACATCAAAATGGATTGGTGCAACAACACCGGCCTCGATCCCGCAACGCAATACGCGCAATTCGCGCAGGCTCTGACCGCGGCAAAGGGAAATACCGTCTTCAGTATCTGCGACTGGGGAATGAAGATGCCTTGGATATGGGCACCCGCATTGGGTAACTCGTGGCGCACGACGCCGGATATCTCCGATAACTGGCTCTCCATGATTAATAACCTCGAAGCAACCAGCGCCTTTGCCGCGTCCGCCGGACCAGGCGCCTGGAACGATCCGGATATGCTTGAAGTCGGCAACGGCGGCATGACCGATACTGAGTATCGGGCGCATTTTTCCATGTGGGCCATGCTGGCCGCGCCATTGATCTCTGGCAACGACCTGACTAACATGACCGCTAACACTCTCTCAACTCTTACCAACCCTGAAGTTATTGCAATCGATCAGGACGCACTTGGCAAGCAAGGAATCCTGTTATCTGACAATGGTTCCGGGCTGCAAGTGTGGTCCAAACAGATCACCGGGAACACGGTTGTTGCATTGCTCAATCAGTCCGGCCTCTCCTCGATCCTCACTGTGAATTGGAGCGACATAGGACTCGATCCTGCTCAGACAGCTACCGTGCGCGACCTGTGGGCGCACGCCGACTTAGGCGCGTTTTCCAATAGCTTTTCAACTGCGGTTCCTTCCCACGGAGTCATGCTGATCAAGATTGGCGCCAGCGGAACGACGCCAACTCAAACTGTTTACGAGGCCGATGCCGGCGGTAATACGCTAAGCGGCGCGGCCGTAGCGCATCCCTGCCCCGGAACTTTTGGATATTCCTGCCTTGATGGAAACGATGTCGGCTGGATTGGCAACGGTGCTTCCAATTCCGTCACCATCAACGACGTGAATGTGGCAACTTCCGAAACCTATAACATGACAATCTACGCTGCCGTGAGCGGAACCCGCCTCTTTGACGTGAGCGTTAACGGTAGCGCGGCTACACCGGTCAGCGTTACGGGCACCAGCTTCTCCGTTCCATCCACCAGCGGCTTGAGGGTGCAATTGAACGCCGGATCCAACACCATCCAGTTTTCAAATCCAACTGCCTATGCTCCTGACCTCGACCACATCGTTCTCTCATCGCCCGGCGCAGTAACTTCCGGCTTCAACATCGCCTACCCTATACAGAACGTGACCATAACATCCCGAGGTCAATCCGGAGCGGCTCTTATCGCATTAGTACCGACCGGAGGTTTTACTGGAAAAGTAATGGTCAATTGCGCATTACCCGCAGCTATGACCGGAGCAACCTGCTCGTCCGCAAGTGCCGAAATCAACGGCACAGTCGGCGCAGTTGCGTCGCTTGTGATTACGACTACAGCGCCATCGACAGCGGCTTTGCGGCATGGGTCCGCAGCCGGCGGAAGAGCAGTTGCGATTGCCGGGAAATCCGCTAAGCAACAATCATCGAATGAGATCTATCACTGGCTGCCCGTTTTATCCGCAACTTTTCTGCCCATCTTTGGACTTGCACTCGTAGTCTTTTTTGTTCTCAAAGGACCGCGCGTGAGAAAGCCAACGATCTTGCTCCTGCCGGGGATCGTTTCCATCGGTCTGCTTCTGATCGTTGCTTGTCAAGGAGTTATCCCCGTCAATCAAAATGGAAGTTTCTGTTCTGGTGCACCCAGCGCTCCGGCGGGGCTGGCTGCATCGTCCACAACCAGTTCAGGAACGACACTTACCTGGACAGCATCCAGCCAGAACACAAACTGCGCAGTGACCGGATACTCGGTTTATCAAAACAGTGTTCTCATTGCCACAACCGCCAGCAACTCCTATGCGGTTACCGGCTTGTCGCCTTCAACGACATATAGTTTCACGATTGCGGCAAACGACGCATTTGGTGTCTCGGCTTCCAGTTCCGCGGTAAGCATCACGACAGCAGCGGCCATTGCCGGTTCGCCTACACCGGCGGGAATCTACCATGTCGCGGTCACCGCTACTTCCGGCAGCATTACGCAAAATAGCAACTTTCAAGTCATCGTGCAATAGGGGTCTTTTCTCGGCGCCAAGCGTCTCCTCGCGGCGCTGCCGCTTCTCCATTCACCAAGCGTTCCGTCAGGTCGGCCTCGGCCACCGATGGATTTGCAGGTCTGCCTACAGGTCACGAAATTTGCACTGAGCCTTCAAAAAAATCGGCTCGCCTTTCTCACACCGGTTGCGGATTCCTCTCCTGAAAGAACTTCCGCTGGTGCCAATACGGATAGACCGCTGGCTGTTCGCTCGCTTTATCGAGGACCGACACCTGTTCCGCTGTGAGGTTCCACCCCGCGGCGCCCAGGTTCTGCCGCAGTTGCTCCTCATCGCGCGCGCCCACAATCACCGACGACACGGTGGGCCTCTGCAGCAGCCAGTTCAGCGCCACCTGCGGAACCGTCTTCCCTCTCTCCGCGGCGACCTTGTCCAAGGCGTCCACCACCGTGTAAAGATACTCGTCCGCAACCTGCGGCCCAGCTTCCGCGGTCTTATGCAGCCGGCTCCGTTCCGGCAGCGACTGTCCACGCCGCAACTTGCCCGTCAGCCTTCCCCATCCCAGCGGACTCCACACCAGCGCGCCCACCTTCTGATCGATTCCGAGCGGCATCAGTTCCCACTCATATTCCCGGCCGATCAACGAGTAGTACACCTGGTGCGCAACAAACCGCGTCAACCCAAAATGCTCGGCGACCGCAAGAGACTTCATCAGGTGCCAGCCAGAGAAGTTTGACGCGGCGATGTAACGCACCTTGCCCTCGCTTACAAAATCATTGAGGGTATGCTGCACCTCTTCGATCGGCGTCAGGGCGTCAAACCCGTGCAGGTGGCAGATGTCAACGTAGTCCGTGCCCAGGCGCCGCAAACTTGCTTCCAACGCGCGGCGCAAATGGTACCGCGAAGAACCCTGATCGTTTGGGCCGCTCGCAGTAGGGAAACCCGATTTCGTCGAAATCAGCGCCTTGTCGCGCTTGCCCTTCAAGGCTGCTCCCAGCACCTCTTCCGAGCGGCCATCGGAGTAGCCATCGGCCGTATCGAATAAATTGACGCCTGCCTCGAAGCAGATGTCGATCAACCGCTTCGCCTCATCCACTTCCGTGGAACCCCAGGCCTTGAAGAACTCGTTGGTACCGCCGAACGTCGCAGTCCCAAAACTCAATGCAGAAACCTTGAGGCCGGAGCCTCCCAGCAATCGATAGTCCATGACAGCTTGGATGCAGCGCGCGGCGGGAGGATGCGGGTCACGCGCGATGGCGCGTCAACATCTGCTTCTCGTGCGCCGCATTCCGGTATGCACTATTTCCCCTTCAGTGGCCTTTCTTGCTGGCTCTATCATGCGGCGGTAGGAGGTTAAAATGAATAGGAATGGCGCTCAGTGTTCTGAGATTCTGTCGCAACTGCCTCATGAGCCAGAACGCGGTCACCGGCCAATTCTGCGGCGCTTGCGGTGGCGAGCTTCTGCCGTTGCTCGACGAGAACGGTGCGATCTCAAAAGACTTCCTGGTCGCTCGCGGCTCCTGCTGCGGCAACGGATGTCGTAACTGTCCATACACGAGGGCCGAATCGATGAGCGACCAAGGCGCCGCCCGCATAATCGAAAAGACTTGTCCGCGGTGCAAAGCGACTTTCGAGTGTCAGAGCAATGGCTGCTGGTGTAACAATATTCAGCTAAGCGACGCCAAGCTCAAGTGGCTTAAGCTGCACTATGAGAATTGCCTCTGTCCCGCTTGTCTGGCCAGTATTGATTCATGGTGCGACCTGGGGTGAATGCGACAGAATGCATTCAGGCGATTGACGAATGAAAACAACAGTTGTCATGTTCTAGTGCGGTGGTAACAACGTTCTTCCGTAATAGCCTGATCGGAGATATGGCGTTTACCGCGACACTCTTTGGAGGCTTTGCATTGCTCGAAAACATCGTGATCTCCAGCCAAGAGAAACGAAAGACAGCGACTGTGTAGGAGACCTTTCATGCGCGTTATTTCTCTCCTCGCCAGTGGAACGGAGATTGTCTGTGCGCTTGGCGCGGGCGATGCGCTGGTGGGTCGCTCTCATGAATGCGACAATCCCGAGTGGGTGCGGAAATTGCCTGCATGTACCCGCCCGGCATTCGATACGAGCATGTCCAGCGGAAAGATCGACGCCGAAGTGAGGCGCCGGCTCAAGCTGCACGAACCCCTTTACCATGTCGATGCGGAGTTGATCCGCGACCTGCGTCCGGACCTGCTGATCACACAGGCGCACTGCGAGGTATGTGCTGTGACGCCGGACGACGTCGACAGAGTAGGTTGCGGCATATTGAGTTCACAGGTGCTGGCTCTCAGCGCCGGAACTGTTGAAGGTATCTTTGACGGCGTGATGAGCATCGCCCGGGCTATGGAGCGATTGCCGGCAGGCGAAGACGTTGTTGCCAGGATGCGCTCTGACATCCGCGCAGTCACTGACGCGGTGCGAGATAGGCCCACGCCGACGGTTGTAATGCTGGAATGGACAGACCCCATTTTTTCGATGGGCAACTGGGGACCGGAATTGGTGGAAGCTGCGAATGGCAAGGTGTTGCTCGGTGAAAAGGGGCAATTCTCCCGTGCGATTTCCTGGAAGGATGTTTGCGATGCGGACCCGGACTTTCTCATCATTGCTCCCTGCGGCTACGACTTGGGCAGAACGGTGCGCGAACTGCCGCTGCTCGAGGCATTGCCGGGGTGGTGGCAGCTCAAATCTGTACGGGCCGGAACGGTCGCATTGGCGGACGGCAATCTGTATTTCAATCGCTCTGGAACCACTATCGTTGAGACTGTAGAGATCATTGCCGAAATTCTGCACGGCTACAGACGCACGGATGACCGACATGTGGGTGCATGGCAACTCTATGCTCCGCGCGTTCTTCAGTAATCCAGAACTGTACTTTCCAGTGGCAACCGTTATTGAAAGCCCAACATTTATTTGATCGATGGAGAGCAAAATGGTAACTCGACGTGAATTTCTCGACACGCTGGCGGTCGGCGCTGCGGGATTGGCGGTTGCTTCAACCGCCAAAAGCTATGGCCAGATTCTCGGCTCCAATGATCGCGTCAATTTTGCAATCATCGGTCTGAATGGCCGCGCCTATGCTCATCTCAACTCTCTCAAGGCAAATCAGAATACCGCTCGGGTCTCGCATATTTGCGACGTTGACGGCGCCATTCTGAAAAAGTTTGCCGGCGACGCCAAGCAGCAGTTAGGCTATGCCCCCGAAACTGACAAGGACTTTCGCCGAATACTTCAGTCGAAGGACGTAGACGCCATCACCATCGCCACGCCAGATCATTGGCACGCCCCCATGGCCATCGCCGGCTTGCAGGCGGTCAAGCATGTCTACGTTGAGAAGCCGTGCAGCCACAATCCCGCCGAGGGCGCGCTGCTCATTGAGGCACAGCGCAAGTATGGAAAGCTGGTGCAAATGGGAACACAACAGCGCTCATCTCCCCACACCATCGAGATTGTTGCCAAGATTCACGACGGCCTGATCGGCAATGCCTGCTATGCCAAGGCCTGGTATAGCAACACCAGAAAGTCCATCGGCATCGGCAAGCCCGCGCCCGTTCCGCCGCAACTCGATTGGGATCTCTGGCAGGGTCCCGCGCCGCGCAGAGCTTACACAGATAATATTCAGCCGTATAACTGGCACTGGTTCAGGATTTACGGCACTGGCGAAGCCCTCAACAATGGCACCCATGAAGTAGACGTCTGCCGCTGGGCTTTAGGCGTCGATTATCCCCAGCGCATCACTTCCTCCGGCGGAAGATACCACTTCAAGGACGATTGGCAGTTTTACGACACCCTCGTCACCAGTTACGAATACCCTGACAAGATGATCTCGTGGGAGTCTAAGAGCTGCCAGGGGATGAGGTTCTACGGACGCGATCGCGGGTCGGCGATCATGGGGACAGAAGGCTCTGTAGTGATCGATCGCGGTGGCTATGAAATCTACGATCTGAAAGGAAATAAGGTCAGCGAAGTCAAGGCTGGAGTCGCCGCCGCATCCTCCGACCTCATCGGTGGCGACTCCATGACTGACGCTCACTTTGCCAACTTCATCGCCGCCATTCGCAAGGGCGAAAAGCTCAACGCGCCCGTCGCCATTGGCAATGTGGCTGTCACCATGCTGCAACTCTCCAACATCGCCTGGGAAGTCAAACGGGAATTGCAGATCGACACCAACGATGGCAAGATCCTCCACGATCCGCTGGCCATGAATTCCTGGGGGCGAGAATATGAGAAGGGCTGGGAGCCGCATCTCTGAGACGTAAAATTCTAGAGTACACGAGGAGTTATTCAGCCCATGAAACAGACTTTCTCACGTCGCAAATTCGTTCAATCCGGCGCGCTGCTTGCCGCAGCTTGCGCCGCCTCCAACGCTACACCCTCCTTTGCCGAGCCTGGACATGCCTCCCAAAAGCCGTCGCCCATTCATCTCGGGCTGGCCAGTTACACCTTCCGGAACTTTACCCGCGCCCAGTTGATTGGATTCATGAAGCAGCTCAACGTCTCCGATCTGAACGTCAAGGATGTCAAGGATCATCTCCCCATGGACCTGCGGGAGGAGGCCGAAGCATTAGCTGACTATGCCGCGGCGAAGATCAAGCTGCACGCTGCCGGCGCCATCTACTTTCGCAATAACGAGGACGCCGATATTCGCGCCAAATTTGACTATTGCAAGCGGGCCGGCATCGCAGTCATCGTCGCTGGCGACCCAACCACAGAAATGCTGCCCCGCATCGAAGCTTTCGTGCGTGAGTACGACATTCGCGTCGCCATCCACAACCACGGCCCGGAAGATAAGCTCTGGCCCTCGCCGCTTGATGTGCTGAAGTCGTTGAAACATTCCGACCCGCGCATCGGCTGCTGCATTGATGTCGGCCACACAGTGCGCGCCGGTACAGATCTCGTCCAAGCGATTCACGAGGTGGGGCCCCGGCTTTTCAATGTTCACATGAAGGATCTGACGGACTTCCACAGCAAGGAAAGCCAGGTTCCTGTCGGCGACGGCATCATGCCGGTGCGGGAGATGTTTGCGGCGCTCATCGCCATCAAGTATAGAGGTTTCGTCGATCTCGAATATGAAGTGCATGCCGACGATCCCATGCCCGGCGTCTTGAGCAGCTTTGCCTATATGCGGGGAGTTCTGGCGGGCATGGATTACTCCAGCCGCGGTTGAGGAGCGGTCTGTTGCAAAGGCAAGTCAATCAACTATGCTACCGAGCTACACACCCTGTGAGCCAAACTTACATGCTCTCTCCTCGGACCATGACGACGAGTTTTGAGCCGTCTCGGGATGAATCCAGAAAGCTTCCTATCGTTGACTCGGGAGCGGCGAGACTTTACCCACACTGCCAATTGGACCTCGAATCGGTGCTGAAGGTCATCTTCGGCGAATCGGCAAATCCAGCGACCATTCTTCGAATGATGGAAGGGCATTTGAACACGGTGACATGAGCCGGGGCGGGAAAATGTGCGCGGCGAATAAGTCGAGAATGGCAAGATGATCCCCGATGCCGATCCTGCCAAATGAACTGCGGATGTTGCGTCACTCACGGGCAACTTCGGAAATGGCACGATATTGCTGAACATAGAAATTGTCGATTACGTTCTTTCATAACCGGGTGAACCGCCGCTCGACGCCCAGCAATAACGATCTGGATTGTGATGCTGATCACAATATCATCGAAATCTCAATCGGAAAATGAGATTTTCATACAAATGCTCTTGACACAGAGCAGTGGTTTTGATTTATATACGGATACGTTTCTTTTGTAATCTTACAGCGCTGGAAATAAGGCGTGGGTCATGATTGCATAGGGTACCATGGTAACTTTTATCCTCAGATAGCGCATCGTCCCTTCATTCGGCCATTGCGACGCACGCGATCTGGAGAGCCTGGGTTCACAAGAACGCTACGCAGGGAAGCTGAATTGCTTTCATAAGGGCACATTCTCTTCAAGAGTTGACGGACTTCAGAAAAGTGGTGAACGACCGCTACAGGCGGGGTGTGTTTACTGCTGTTCGCAGGAGTGGTGTGTTTATACCGCACTTACTGTCTGCGTAGAAAGGGCTTTCAGATGAATCGCAGATCGCGCCTCACTTCCTTGCTGTCCCAAACTCCGGTTTTACTTGCAATTGCTTGCGCGCCCATTGTTGGTCGAGCAGCGACGGTGGCCACACCGACTTTCAGTCCGGTTGCCGGTAGCTACACCGGCGCGCAGTCGGTGACCCTCTCGGACACAACGAGCGGAGCGACGATCTACTACACCATTACTGCCGGCACCACGGGCACGACTCCGACCAGCAGTTCGACCAAATACACTGGCGCCTTTACGGTATCGGCGACCTCGGTCGTTGAAGCGATTGCCGAACTCAGCGGTGACACCAACTCTTCCGTGGCCTCGGCCGCATATACGATCACCGTGCCTACGCCGACCTTCTCGCCGGCCGCCGGAAGCTACACCGGCACACAGTCGGTAACCATCGCCGACGCCACTTCGGGCGCGACCTGCTACTACACGCTGACCGCCGGTACAACAGGCACCACGCCGACGACCTCCTCGACCAAGTACACCGCGGCCATCTCGGTAACAGCGTCCTCGGTCCTTGAGTCGCTCTGTACCTACACGGGTGACACTAACTCTGCCGTGGCCTCGGCCAAATATACGATCACCGCGCCGGTAGTAGCCACGCCGACCATAAGTCCGGTTGCCGGCAGCTACACCGGCTCGCAGTCGGTGAGCATCACAGACACGACGAGCGGAGCGACGATCTACTACACCGTTACTGCCGGCACCACGGGCACGACTCCGACGAGCAGTTCGACCAAGTACACCGGCGCCTTTACGGCATCGGCGACATCGGTCGTTGAAGCGATTGCCGAACTCACTGGCGACACCAACTCTTCCGTGGCCTCGGCCGCGTATACGATCACCGTGCCAACGCCGACGTTCAGTCCGATTGCCGGAAGCTACTCCGGCACACAGTCGGTGACGATCGCCGATGCCACTTCGGGCGCGACCTGCTACTACACGCTGACCGCCGGTACGACAGGCACCACGCCGACGACATCCTCGACCAAGTACACCGCAGCCATCTCGGTAACAGCGTCTTCGGTTCTTGAGTCGCTCTGTACCTACACGGGTGACACTAACTCTGCCGTGGCCTCGGCCAAATACACGATCACCGCGCCCGTGGTGGCGACGCCGACCTTCAGTCCGGTTGCCGGCAACTACACCGGCTCGCAGTCGGTGAGCATCTCAGACACGACGAGCGGAGCGACGATCTACTACACCGTTACTGCCGGCACCACGGGCACGACTCCGACCAGCAGTTCGACCAAATACACCGGCGCCTTTACGGTATCGGCGACATCGGTCGTTGAAGCGATTGCCGAACTCACTGGCGACACCAACTCTTCCGTGGCCTCGGCCGCGTATACGATCACCGTGCCAACGCCGACTTTCAGTCCGGTTGCCGGAAGCTACACCGGCTCTCAGTCGGTGACCCTCTCGGACACGACGAGCGGAGCGACGATCTACTACACCGTCACTGCCGGCACCACGGGCACGACTCCGACCAGCAGTTCGACCAAGTATACTGGCGCCTTTACGGTATCGGCGACATCGGTCGTTGAAGCGATTGCCGAACTCACTGGCGACACCAACTCTTCCGTAGCTTCGGCCGCGTATACGATCACCGTGCCCACGCCGACGTTCAGTCCGATTGCCGGAAGCTACTCCGGCACACAGTCGGTGACCATCAGCGATGCGACCGCGGGTGCGACGTGCTATTACACCCTCACCGCCGGCACCACGGGCACCACGCCGACGACATCCTCGACCAAGTACACCGCAGCCATCTCGGTAACAGCGTCCTCGGTTCTTGAGGCGCTCTGTACCTACACGGGTGACACTAACTCAGCCATAAATTCAGCAACGTACACGATTACCGCACCTGCAGTGGCCACACCGACCTTCAGTCCGGTCGCGGGTAGCTACACCGGCTCGCAGTCGGTGAGCATCTCAGACACAACGAGCGGAGCGACGATCTACTACACCATTACTGCCGGCACCACGGGCACGACTCCGACCAGCAGTTCAACCAAGTATACTGGCGCCTTCACGGTATCGGTTACATCGGTGGTTGAGGCGATTGCCGAAGTCACTGGTGAAAGTAACTCCGCAGTGGCTTCAGCAACGTATACGATCGTCGTGCCTTCGCCGACCTTTAACCCTCCTCCAGGAAACTACATTGGCACACAGTCGGTGACGATCAGCGATGCTCTCTCGGGCGCGACCATCTACTACACCACCAATGGAACCAACCCGACGACCAGCTCGACCAAATACACCGCTCCCATCTCGGTCTCCAGGTCGGAGACCATTGAGGCAATCGCTGTCTATACCGGCGACACCAGCTCCCCCGTCACCTCGGGCATTTACACGATTACTGTGCCCACGCCAACCTTTAGCGAGGGCACCGGAACCTATGGAGGCACACAGTCGATCACCATCAGCGATGCCACCTATGGCGCGACCTGCTATTACACCCTCACCGCCGGCACTACGGGCAGTACGCCAACGACCTCATCGACCAAATACAGCGGCGCTATCTCGGTGACAGTCAATTCGGTCCTTGAGGCACTCTGCACCTACAGCAGCGATACTAACTCCGCTGTGGCCACAGCCGCATACACAATCGTTCCAGCCACCTCCACACCGACTTTCAGTCCAGTCGCCGGAACCTACGCCAGCCAACAAACAGTGAGTATCAACGACACGGACCCCGCCGCGACGGTCTATTACACCCAAGACGGAAGTACACCAACTTATCCCATTACCGGCACAACAACCGAATACTCCAACATGTATCCGGTAACCGTGTACATGAATACGACCTTGAAAGCGATCGCTGTTGACCCGGCCTACGCGAATTCTCCGGTGGCAACGGCTGCCTACTTAATACAAGCGCAGATGCCGATCTTTTCTCCCGTGGCAGGCAGCTACGTCGGCCCACAGTCGGTGTCACTCATTGATTACTCGAACTACACGAATATCTACTACACAACCGACGGGAGTACGCCGACGACTTCGTCCACGCAATTCATCAACGGCACTCCTATCGTGGTGAACTCTTCGGAGACGATTAATGCGATCGCCGCTTCTCATTCCTACTCGAAGAGCCCCGTCGCCTCCGCACCCTATACGATTACCTCTGTCGTGGCCACGCCAGTCATCTCTCCTTCGTCGGGCTCCTTCCCCCGAGCACAATTCGTGACCATCAATGAACCGTCTTTGAATGCAACCGTCTACTACACCCTTACGAGCGGCACCACGGGTACAATGCCGACGACCTCATCCGACGTCTATACCACCGGCGGCGTAATCTCGATTAACTCAACCGAGACGCTGGAAGCTATCGCAGTGGTGCCGGGATACACTTCGTCCTCGGTCGCGACGGCTACTTATACGCTCCCGGCAATTGCGGCTTCCACAACCACGCTGGCGATGACCTCTGGTGGAAGCCCGGTGTCTAACCTGGCCTTGGGCAGTGCGGTAACGCTGACAGCGACTGTGGCATCGGGTACGACAAAGGTCACAACCGGCACTGTAAACTTCTGCGATGCCACGGCAACTTACTGCACGGATATCCATCTACTGGGCACGGCGCAGTTGACCAGCGCTGGCACGGCAGCGATCAATCTCCTTCCCGGCGTCGGCGTCCATAGCTACAAAGCGATCTTCGTTGGGACATCGAGTTACTCAACCAGTTCTTCAAGCTCTGCTCAATTGACAATAATAACGGCGGGCGGCCATGCAACCGCGACCGGCATTACGGCAATGATCAGCCCACCAAACGGTTACACGGCATCAGCCCAGGTAGTAGGTCTAGGCAACTACACCGTCGCCCCGACGGGAACGGTGTCGATCCTGGACACTAGCAACGGGAACGCCGTTTTGGGCACGGGGTCGTTGTCGCCTTCGGGCACTGGAATAGAGTTTACAAATGCGTCGACTCTGCCGTTCCCTCAGATTTTTAACAATAATTCGAATGTTATCGTCGTGGGCGACTTCAAGGGAAACGGCATGCAGGACATGGCCGTGATGAACGGCAACACAGTCACCATTCTGCTGAGCAACGGTAACGGAACATTTACGCAAGCAAACGGTAGTCCAATTGCAGTTTATGGGGGCATAGGCGTTGCGGGCGATTTCAACGGGGACGGCATACTGGACCTGGTAGTTTTTGACAATGATGGCGATCTCACTTTCCTAAGGGGGAACGGCGACGGAACATTTGTAGCGGGTAACAGTGCGGCCAGTGTGTGTCCTGGCCCCGTCTCAGTCGCAACAAGTGATTTCAACAGAGACGGCGAACTGGACTTGGCGGTGTCGTGCGCTGCAACGTGGTTTGGAGGAAGTGGTACCGTCACGATCCTGCTCGGTAACGGTGACGGAACATTTACGCAAGCCAGCGGGAGCCCTATCGCTGTCAGCAACTCCACTTCCTCCATAGCGGCAGGCGACTTCAACGGGGACGGATTTTCGGATCTAGCTGTTATAGATTGGAACGACGGCGTATCAATTCTGCTGGGGAACGGCGACGGAACATTTACGCAAGCGCCTGGCAGTCCAATCACAATAAACTCCTTGGAGTTTGAGTCCGTCGCAGTGGGCGACTTCAACGGGGACGGCAAGCTGGACCTGGCCGTGGTCAGCTATTACTATTCCGTGGCGTACATCCTTCTGGGCAACGGCGATGGCACCTTTACGCAATGGTATTCGGCCTCGGTCGGCAACGGACCCGAATCTGTCGCTGTAGCCGATTTCGACCAGGATGGAATCCCAGACCTGGCCGTCGTCAACAACTACGACAGCACCATATCGATCTTGAAGGGATTCGGTAACGGATCGTTTGGAGAGTTCGTCTACCCGATCAGCCTAAGCGCAGCCCCAGAATTCGTTGCGGTCGGCGACTTTTACGGAAGCGGTATACCGGACCTGGCTGTGACTACCACTAACAGCTCCGTGACCATCCTGCAGACTAGCGCTGGCGAAATCGCGACTGCTACGATTGCCGGTGTTATACCCCTGGGCTTTGGCACACATAACATCGATGCCAGCTATGGCGGTGACAGCAACTATACAGGCAGCAGCTCCGGAACAATTCCGCTAACGGCAACGCCGAAAATCGGGCTCTCGCCGAATAGCGGTATCATTGGGGCCCCGGTCACGATCACGGGCACGGGCTTCGGTACTACGACGGGCACGGTGACGTTTAACGGTACCTCGGCGACGATCACCAATTGGACCAACACATCGATTCAGACGTCAGTACCCACAGGCGCAACCACCGGCTATGTGGTGGTAACTGTGGGCGGGATTGCGAGCAACGGAGCATTGTTTACGGTTGTCCCTCCCTTCTATCTGTCTGTGACCTCAGGAACGGTGAACACTCCGGTGACGATCACGGGGCCTAACTTCGGTACTACGACGGGCACTGTGACGTTTAACGGGACCCCGGCGACGATCACCAATTGGACCAACACATCGATTCAGACGTCAGTACCCACAGGCGCAACCACCGGCTATGTGGTGGTAACTGCGGGCGGAACATCGGTTACCGGCCCCACCTTCACGGTACTTGTCGCAGCTTCAACAACTCTCGCGATAACCTCCGGTGGAAACTCCGTGACAACAGTCGTTTCGCCGAGTCTGGTGACGCTGACAGCGACCGTCGCGTCGGGTACCACTCCAGTCACAACAGGCACTGTAAACTTCTGCGACGCCACCGCTACGCACTGTACAGACATTCATCGGCTAGGCACAGCACAGTTAACTAGTGCGGGTACGGCTGCGATTAAGTTTTGGCCGAGTGTCGGCAGCCACAGTTACAAGGCGATCTTCGTCGGAACATCGACTTACATGAAAAGTTCGTCGAGTAATGCGCAGTTGACTGTGACGGGCGGCGATCCTACTTTAACGACGATTGGGTCGAGTGGAGTTGCGGGCAACTACACCCTGACAGCCACTGTGACAGGTGTTCTCAACAACTCCGCGGCACCGACAGGAACAGTGTCGATTTTGGACACAAGCAACGCAAATGCCGTCTTGGGCACAGGATCCCTGTCCGGTGCCAGCACCGGACTCAATTTCTCAATTGTCTCAACCCCTGGAACGGGCATCAATCCAGGTGACATCGCAGTAGGGGACTTCAATGGGGACGGAAGGTTAGATATGGCCGTTCCAAACTGTGCGGATGGAACCGTTACGGTCCTGCTTGGCAATGGCGACGGTACTTTCACGGCTGCCAGCGGTAGTCCAATCACCGTGGGCTCCGAGCCATGCTTCGTCGCTGTGGGAGACTTCAGAGGAAGCGGTTCATTAGATTTGGCGGTGGCGAACTATGGAAATGGCACAATAACTATCCTTCAAGGCAATGGAGACGGTACATTTACAGCATCGCCCCAGGGCCCCATTTCCGTTGGTAACTTCCCCGGCTCCATGGTGGTGGGAGATTTCAATGGCGACGGACATCTGGATCTGGCTGTCACCAATGACCCCAACAGCGATACAGCGGGCACTGTGACAGTGCTGCTCGGAAACGGTGACGGAACTTTCACCGCTGCCAGTGGTAGTCCAGTTAAAGTCGGTAGCAATCCTATTTCCATTGCAATCGGCGACTTTAATGGCGACGGAACGTCAGATCTGGCTGTCTCCAACTGGGCGGATAACACAGTGACGATCTTGCTGGGTAACGGCGACGGAACTTTCGCCCCCGCCAGCGGTAGTCCGATCACTGCGGGCAGCGGTCCTTACACGATTGCGGTGGCTGACTTAGACGGCGACGGGAATTTAGATCTGGCTATTGCCAATGATGAGGTCTACAGCGTCGTGACCATGATGGGCAACGGAGATGGAACCTTTAAGCCACTGACTACGATTGCCACCCCTATTGCGGCCGACGCTATTGCGGTCGGCGATTTTAACGGAGACGGCATTCCAGACCTTGCCATCTCCGCCCATTCCTCTAACACAGTGGCGGCCCTGCTGGGGAACGGTGATGGGACTTTTTCAACCTACACCATTCCCTTCAACATAGGTTCAGCCCCCAGTTACTCGGTGGCCGCGGGCGACTTTAACGGAGACGGCGTTTCAGACTTGGCCGTTGCCAACCAAGGCTTTAATATGAGCACTTGGACGGCAGTGAACGGTACAATAACCATTCTGCAACCCAGCGCGGGAGAAACCGCGACGGTAACGATCAACGGCATTTCGCCATTGGGTTTCGGTTTTCATAACGCCGAAGCCCGTTACGGCGGCAACGGAACATTTGCCGCCAGCACATCCATTGCTGTACCTCTTGTAACAGCGGGAATCGAAACTTTGCCGGTTCTCGGACCCGTGGGATCCCTATTCACGATCTTAGGAAGTGGCTTTGGTACTGCTCAGGAAACCAGCAGCATCACCGTCGGCGGGTTAGCTGCGGTTCCGACTGCATGGAGTGACACACAACTTCAAGCGCTAGTCCCCAACGGTCTTGGAATTGGTCCTCAGAGCGTAGTGGTGACTGTCGCAGGCCAATCTACAAGTGGCACCTTTACCGTAACACCAGGGATTACGGTCATCACGCCTTCCTCTGGGCTTCCCGGAACTCCTGTAAGTATCACTGGCACGAACTTCGGCGCGACCCAGGGCACGAGCACGGTCACTTTCAATGGGACGACGGCCACCTCGATCTCGTACTGGAGCACAACATCGATTATGGCGGTAGTTCCGCCAGGCGCAATCACGGGCAGCGTAGTGGTCACGGTGAATAGCGTCGCATCCAACGGCGTACCCTTCACGGTACCTGTGCCGCCGACCATCAGCAGCCTGTCGCCAACATCGGGTGTGGTGGGCACACCAGTGACGATCGCGGGCTTAAACTTCGGTGCGTCGCAGGGTACGAGCACGGTCACATTCAACGGGACGGCAGCCACGATTTCGAATTGGAGTGCAACATCGATCGCGGCCGTGGTGCCGTCAGGCGCGACTTCGGGCAACGTGGTGGTCACGGTAAACGGCAACGCATCCAACGGCGCACCCTTCACGGTCTTGACGGTCACGCTAACTAGTTCGTCGAACCCCTCGAGCTATGGGACTTCTATCACCTTCACGGCCACATTCTCTATTAGTGGGCTTGCTGGCTCGGTGACTTTCATGGACAGCGGTACTCAAATTGGAGCAGGCACAATCACAGGGACGACAGCGACCTATACGACCAGCAGCCTGGCGGTCGGCACACATTCAATCACCGCGTCGTGGCCGGGAAACTCAACATACCCTCAGATCACTTCCAGCCCTGTTTTGCAAAAGATCCAGAGCACGCCGGCAGTCTACAGCCTGTCGCCAACATCGGGCGTGGTGGGCACACCGGTGACTATCGCGGGCATAAACTTCGGTGCGTCGCAGGGTACGAGCACGGTCACATTCAACGGGACGGCAGCCACGATTTCGAATTGGAGTGCAACATCGATCGCAGCCGTGGTGCCGTCAGGCGCGACTTCGGGCAACGTGGTGGTCACGGTAAACGGCAACGCATCAAACGGCGCGCCCTTCACGGTCCTGACGGTCACGCTAACTAGTTCGTCGAACCCCTCGAGCTATGGGAGTTCTATCACCTTCACGGCCACATTCTCTGTTAGTGGGCTTGCTGGCTCGGTGACTTTCATGGACAGCGGTACTCAAATTGGAGCAGGCACAATCACAGGGACGACAGCGACCTATAAGACCAGCAGCCTGGCGGTCGGCACACATTCAATCACCGCATCGTGGCCGGGAAACTCAACGTACCCTCCAATCACTTCCAGCCCTGTTTTGCAAAAGATCCAGAACACGCCGGCAGTCTACTCCTGGCCTTGGGCGAGCAACATTACCTTCGGCCAAACACTGGCCTCTTCCCAGTTGATTGGCGGCTCCGCAGCGGTGAGCGGAACCTTCGCGTGGACCGCGCCCGGTACCGTTGCGCCCGTAGGCGCCGCCACAGAAAGTGTGACGTTCACGCCATCCGATACGACAGATTACAGCAGCGTTACCGGATCGGCGGAGGTCACCGTAGACCCGATCGGGTCACCGGCTTCATCAACTAACGTGACCTACACCTACGATAACCTGGGGCGCGTGTATCAAGCCCAATATTCAACGTCAAGCGGCACAATCACTGTCACCTATTCCTATGACAGCGCTGGAAACCGAACCAGTGTCGTTACGCAATGAACAGACCAGACAGCAGGCGAGCCTGAGATGATTTTTCCCGCCGGAGAAGACTTATGAAGAAGACGATGAAGTTTGATCGAAGCGCGGCACAGTTTGGCGTATTTGTTCTCTTTGCAGCGATGCAGTGCACCTGTTTCCTTGCCAGAGGACAGAGCAAGCCATCTTCCCAGGTGGACTCAGCGACCCCGTCTTTGAAGCCGAATGTTCGCTCTCATTTCACCACGACGCCCGTACCTTTCGAGCAGATGCGTCAGAGCGTCGAATCCTCAACAAATCGTCCAAAAGCAAACGCCGTTCGCGCGATGGCTACGGAAAGCAACGGGGTGATCGCAGCTCCTGAGATCGTGGCGCTTGCTAATGGCCTGAATAACGATCCAGATCTTATCTATCAGTACGTTCACGACAATATTGAGTTCAGCCCACTCTTCGGCGCCCTCAAGGGCCCTGTCGGCACGCTCCTCGACGGGCGAGGCGATTCCTTCGATCAAGCGGCATTGATGGTTGCGTTGCTGAATCAGGCTAGCCTGAGCAATCCGTCGATCTCGAACGTGCTGTTCGAGTTCGGCACGCTGGATCTGACCAATGCTCAACTTCAAGCGTGGTTGGGCGTTGACAGTAACTCGTATTCAGTCATGGGCGTTCTAAGTTCCGGGGGTATCCCTTATACATCGGTTGACTCAAGTGGCAACGTCTTAGGAATCGGGCATGTGTGGGTGAAAGTCAGCATTAACGGTAGCCCGTATGTATTCGATCCCGCCTTTAAGGCGCACTCGTGGAAACCGGGAGTTGTGGGAAGCCTGGCATCCGCTATGGGCTACTCCAGCTCGCAGTTTCTCGCGGACGCCAATCCTACTTCACTCACATCTACGTCAATACAGGGAATAAACCGAACGCAGTTGCGGAGCGATCTGACGGCGTACGCAAATAACCTCACATCTTATATTCAAAGCAACTATCCGACCGCCGGGGTAAGCGACATCATCGGTGGAGGCGTCATCGTTCCAACTCCGATCTCCAACGGGCAGACTCTGCGCCAGACTTCAAATCCCAATCAATCCACCACGCCAACCGAGTGGACTGCGATCCCGAGCCAATACGATGCGACAATCTCTATCACTCTTCCGGGCGCAACGGCTCAAACTTACAATTCCAGCGACATCTACGGGCATCGGTTGTCAGTCTTTTTTAGCTCGGCCTTTATCCCTACGCTTTATCTGGATGGAACTGCGGTCACCAGCGGCTCAGCGTCGAGCCAGGGCGCACAAGTAGGCATTCAATTCAGCATACATATTTCCTGGGCATGTGAGGACTCATTTCTCGGTACCCCGTGCACAGCAACACCTGTTTCACCATATTACTGGGCGGATCAATCTGTTACTCAATATATCAGCGCTCAAACTAATCAGAATGGCGGCAGCGGCGGATATGTTATTCAAACCGGTTGGGACCAAGTCGGGCGTGGCATGATCGAGAAGCATCGCAGCCTGCTCAAGCAGGCGATTGCGAGCGGTGCGGCTTCCAACTCGGAATTAGTGCTGGGCGAGGGTCTTGAAATGCTGGGCCTGACTTGGCTGGCGGAATGCGCCTCGCAGCAGCAAATCGCGGATCGACTTCTAGGCACAACTACGCAGTACTTCTACGGGGGCGGAATTGTCGGGGAGGGGGTCAGCGCTTCCAGCGTCGGACCTTATGTGGATTTGCCACTGAACTTTGTCAATACGCCCGCGCGAATCAATGGAGCAAGCACACAAACCGCAAACTCGCTAGCGGCCTTTGCCGACGCATCGGGAGTCGCCAGTTCGTTCGAATCGGCTTCGATGGAGCAGACCCAGGCTTCGATTCCGGGCTTTGTCGCTGCGTCGACCATAAAACTCTTGGATACTGCTGTACAAAGCGGCGACACGATCTATGACATCAACAACAGTGCCACGGGCAACAATTGGAGCACCGTACAGGCGATCTTGGCGCCGAACTACAACTCCGCAGATATCACTGCGATCGGCAGTTATGTCAGCGGCGGGTACCGTGTGATCGCGCCCAGCAACGGGAAGATCGCTATCGGAGATTGGACCGGCGTGGGATACAAAACCATGTATTCTTCGGGCTACTCAACCAGCTACGGGGAACTTATTTCAGGCCAGAATAGCGGCGGCTTCTCTGGAACCCTTGATCAGGTTCAACAGTTGGTTGAAAACATGTTACAAGCACAAGGACTTTCCAATGTTAACGTAAGCGTTGCCTACGCAAACCCAGGCTCAGGAGCTACCGGTGGCGATCCGATCAGTCTGCAAAAGGGATCCGCTCAATACCAACACGACGATCTAGATGTAGGAACGAGAGGATTCCCATACGGCCTTAATTTTCAAAGAATTTATGACTCGAACGCTCAAGGAACCGCAGGGCCTCTAGGAAATGGCTGGACGCATAACTATGCGGTTTCGGCATCGGTTAACAGCGACGGATTCACGGGTATGGGCCAGGGAGCGCCACTCAACTCAGCCAGGTCGATTGCGGCGCTGTATGTATCCTCCGACCTCATGAACGGCCAGGCGCTCAATGGCCAGACGAACCTGGAAAACTACGTGGTCGAAGCGATTGTGAACCGTTGGTTTACTGACCAGGTCACCAGCAACATTGTCACCGTGCAGCAAGGCTGGAATAGCGAAGAATTCGTGCTGATGCCGAACGGAAGTTATTCGTCCCCGGTCGGATCGGCGTCGATTCTCGATGTCAACGGAGGTAACCTGCGCTACCGGACGAAATCCGGCGTGACCATGACCTTTAACGGCAATCCTACGGCCACCAGCGGCCCTGTATATATTGCGAGCTTGACGACCGCCGGAGGCGCTTCGGTGAATTTCAGCTACGCGGGCGGGAACCTGATCGGCGTATCGAATTCGGCGACTGGGCACTCGCTCTCAATCAACTATAGCGGCAGCCAGATTTCATCCGTGTGGGACGGCACGGGACGGTCGGTTTCGTACACGATATCGGGCGGCAACCTCACCCAGTTTACCGACGCCCAGCAGAATTCCACGACCTATTCCTACGATACCTCCGGCGCGTACGATACTGCGGGGCACCTCACCCAGATTTTCTATCCGTCGAATCCCACGAATGCCTTCCTCACTAATTACTATGATGGCCTGGGACACGTGTGGAAGCAGCAGGATGCCAACAAGAATACGTCTCAGGTGTTCGCCTCCGGATCGCGCATGGAAATCGACGATGCGGCCGGGAACCGGCACGTCTACATCAACGATCCGCTCGGCAACGTGCTCGAAGAAATTCAGGATTACGGCAATGCCTCTCACCTGAATGCCACCACGGTCAATGTCTACAACGCGCAGAGCTTGCTGGTTTCAAAAACCATGCCTGAGGGCAACTCCACTACATACACCTACGACTCGCTGTTCAATCCAACGACCATCACTCAATATCCAAAACCTGGATCCGGACTCTCCGCGGTGCAGCAAACGATCACCTATATCCAGCCCGTGTCGGCGCTGCCGAATTTCGAAGCCCCATACCAGGTAACGGATGCGAAGGGGAACGTCACGACCTACAAATACGACAGCTATGGGAACGTCATAGAGATCGATCAGCCTGCTGTACCAAAGCCAGGCGCTCCCGCCGCGCAGCCCACTTCGCTCTTCACCTACACGTCCATCGGCATGATGCAGACGGCAACCGATCCCGAAGGCCGTGTCACCCGCTACGACTACTTTTCCGGCAATGCGGACCAGGTGCAGAAGATGACCGTCGACTACGGACGTCTCAACTACATTACACAATACACCTACGACAACTACGGAAACGTATGTATGGTGACCGACCCGAATGGCAATGTTACCACCACCGTACACGATGCGCTGGGACGCGTGACGGAGGAAGATGCTCCGAATGCGCTCAGCATCACCAAGTATGACTATTATCCCAACGGGCAGGTCAAGGATGTGTATCGGGAACAGAACACGCCCAGCGTTTCTTCCCCGGCGACCTGCAACACGAATTCGACAGAAACTTCTCCAGTCTGGGAGACGACCACCTATACCTACACGCCGACCAATAAGGTCTATCAGATCACCGATCCTCTGGGCAACACGACGACCACGGCGTATGACGGAGACGACCGGGTCTATACGGTCACGAAGCCGGTATCGTCCTCACAATACCGGGTGAGTGTCAGCACATACGATGCTCTCAGCCGCCCCTATCAGATCAGCGTGGGCACCGGGGCAAGCACGTCGGCGGCGGTGGCCTCAGCTGCGGTGCAGGCGACGTCCGCCTATACGCTCAACGGCAGGCAGAAGAGCATTACCGACGCCAACAACAACCTCACCGGTATGACGTACGACGGCTTCGACCGCCTGAGCAGCACCATCTATCCCGACTCGACCACCGAGCAGTTCCAGTATGACGCCAACAACAACGTCACACAGAAGACCACGCGCTCCGGCCAGACTATCAGCTCAAGTTATGACGCTCTCAACCGGGTGCAGACCAAGACCCCGCAGGGCGAAGCGGCAGGAACCGTTACCTATGGCTATGATTATTCCGGCCGGATGTTGCAGGCTTCGGATGGGTCCAACTCGACGCCCTCTCAAATCGGCTACGACACGGCAGGGCGCGCCAATAGCTTCACCGACCAACTTGGCCAAAATACGCAGGTGGCGCACGATGGAGCCGGCAACCAGACTGAGGTCGTTTGGCCAGCGGGAACCAGCGGCACCGGCTCATATTCGGTCAACTACAAGTACGACGCAATGAACCGCATGCAGTATGTGAACGAGGGCGGGACCAACCATCTGCTGGCGCAATATAGTTGGGACGCGCTCTCGCGCACGCAGTCGATTGCCTACGGCGACGGGACAAGCGATGCCTACTCGCAATACGACGCCGGCGACAACCTGCGAACGCTGACCCAGACCTACAACGGATCCAATAGCAGCGTAACCTTCAACTACACCTGGCTGATGAACCACCAGCTCAACTTGGCAGGCGTCAACAATCCGCTCTTTCAGTACCTGCCGCAGGCGGGCACGGTCAGCTACGGCACGGCAAACGCGGACAACGAACTCACAACAATGACAGCAAGCTTGGGCAGCGCCACCATGACCTACGATGGCAACCACAACTTGACCTACGACGGCTTTAATACGCTCGGCTACGACGTGGAGAACCGGATAGTCCAGGCCGAGAATGGTGTGTGGGGCACAAGCACTTATCTCTACGACCCGCTGGGCCATCGCAAACAGAAGGTGGTGGGTGTCAATACGGCCACTTCAGTGGCGACCGACTTCGTACTGGCCGGGGGCCAGGAGATTGCCGACTACTACGAGACCTCGGCGACCTGGCGGCTCACGGTGCGCGGCGCGGGCGGTCTGCCGCTGGTGACGGTCGTACCGGCTGCGGGCGGCGGGAGCGAAGAGATCGTCTACGTGCACCACGACGTGAAGGGTTCGACGGTAGCTTTGACCGTGCCGGGCTCAAGCGGCGCCGCCGATACCTATACCTACTCGGAATACGGGCAACCTCAGAGCGGCTCGTGGATGGCCTACGAGTACGCCGGCTACCGCTATGACTCCGAGACCGGCCTCTATTACATGCCGGCGCGCTACTACTCGCCGGCGCTGGGGCGGTTTGTGCAGGCTGATCCGGTCGGCTTCCGCGGCGGAATGAACCTCTACGCCTACGCGGGAAACGATCCGGTCAATCTGATGGATCCGATGGGGCTGACGCCGGATGGATCGTACGAACAAAAATATACAATTACGCTGTCCGAAACAATAGCTACCCCCTTTATGGGACTATTCGGCGTTCCGACGCTCACCGTATCCGCGTCATCGACGGAGACATCCGGCATCTGCAGTTGCACGACCGCTGGCGCTGGGCCGTCACCGCAGGAAATAGCAGAAATGGCGCAGTTAGCGGCGCAATCTCTAATCCTGCCGCTTGATGTTTTGGACGGAAACGAAGCCGGCGCGTGGCGTTCAGCGATGCTGATAATTTCTAATCAAACGTTGCTTGCCGCGCAAACTGGCAACAGCTCAATGAGTCTTGCAGACGCAGAAGAAAAAGCCGCTATGTACAATTCAATTTCAACACCAATGGGGATTCTGACTGCTCTATTTAGCCAGAATGCCAATCTTGGGGAAGGTGCTTCTCTGGCAAACGCTGCCTACAATGCACAGAACGAACTCGACGAAATGGCAGAGAGTGGAGGAACCACGGCTGGCGCGGTTGCAATGTCGGCGGAGCTCTATAGCCTTGTGATTGATGAGGTCCAAATTGGAGCTCACCAGCTTTGCCCGCAATAAAAGTGAATTCAACTGAGCGCGCAGTGCCCGCGCGCATGGGGGATTATTATCGTTCATTCAGAGAGGAATAGAACATGAGGGACCCACAATCTGCCCAACAGCGCGTTGTCGTAGCCCTGGTGGGAACAGGTTTGATCCTATTGGGCAAGGCGTCAGGATTGTTCGGTTCAGGAACAAAGCAAAATATCCCTGCCTTGGCTTTAGCGGTAGCGGTTCTCTTGGTGCTATTTGTTCATCCGTGGTTTAAGCTGGGGCAGGATCAAGGGTTACCACAAGTGCTCACGTCAAAGCAGGTTGCCCTATCCGCAATTGTCGTAATAGGTCTCGCCCTTGCGGTCAAAATTGCGGTAGATGCTTTCTGGGGAAAAGTTCCTGAGTACAGTTTTTTATTGATGGGATTGGGAGCTATCGTTGTTCTATTTCTTTTGCCGTTAACCAGGTCGAGGAAAGGGTCGTAAGACGCGCCAGAGTTTGCTTCCGCGGCTATCGTTCTGCGCCGCGGAGGATGGCCGGTCAAGCGCTCATCATGGAAAAATTGCCAGGCACTTGAGTATTTATGCTCCAACTTGCCGCTGTCGCATTTTTGGTGATGGCACACCTTTGATCACCAGCCATAGCGCAAGCAAGACCTCATACAGGGCCATGGAGTCCCAAAAGAAACTCACGATGCGCCCGCTAAGAAACCCTGCGAATTGCATCGGCAATGTAACCGCAAGCAATACGGAGGAGCCAACACCGATCCACGCTAGGAAAACTGGAATCTTTCTGCCGCGCAGTAGGAGGAACGAGAACAGCGTGCTTCCAAAAGCGAACAAGATCGCGGCTATGCCTCCATCGGGCGCCTGTAACAGGTATGTGCCCAGAGTTTCGGCCGTCGCAGGACTTGGGTTCCCCGTAGAACTGGGCGTGGACAGCCATAGCGATTGCAATGTGCCGCGGCAGGCAAACGCGCCAATCAGCAGTCCTTCGCCAAAGCGGAAGAGTAGTCCCAGCAGAGCCAGTTCCTCGTCTTCGTCTCTGGTGATGCTAAAGAGAGTGACCGCCAGCACAATCGCGCAAACAGCCTCGATGAGTTCGCATACGAATAGCAACTGCATCTGGAGCACATGGTGCCCGATATTCGCGAGTTTCGCAACAATGGCCCCATCAGCCACTGCTTGGGAATCGAGGGCCATACCGGCCATATAGGCCGCGATGTACGTGAGAAATGCGATTCCCGCGATGCGAGCGTTCGTCGTCTGGGTCAAGGCGTCTCCTTATGGGGAACTGCTTGAAACGATACCAGGAATTTTGGTGGCTACTGGAGCAAGTACGCAACCCTCAACCAGAAAGTTCCAGTGAATTTCGCAATTTCATCCATCAGGCTTTAAACCTCTCATGCTCGTGTTCACCTCATTGGCGAATCGTCGCCAGGTGGGAACTTCCCTGCGCTGGCCTGCGTATGGACCGCAGGAGGGAACTTTGAAAATACTTCGTTTTGTCTCAATTGCCATTGTGAGTGCGTGTGTTTTGGCACACGGACAGTCTTCAGCCAAGCCCGTTACCGGTTCCGATGCGCAGAAGTCTTTCGACCTGATAAAGACTCTGGCGGGAACTTGGCAAGCTCCCATCATGACTGACGATCCTGAATGGTCTAAGTCCAATGGGATCCCGATGTCCCTTTCCATCCGCGTTGCATCGCATGGAAACGCGGTGATTCACGAGCTAGATACCGGCGGTCCAGAGGTCACCGTTTTCTATCTCGACAGCGATCGCCTGAGCATGATTCACTACTGCGATTTCGGCAACAGGCCGCACATGGTGGCCCGGCCCTCGGCGGATGGGAAGGTGTTGGAGTTCGATCTTGTCGATGCCCCCGGCAGCGACCAGATGGGGCATGTAAGCCACGGCGTGTTCACCATCATCGACGCGAACCATCACATTGAAGACTGGACGTTCACGAAGCCCGGCGGCAAGCTTGTGCATGGCCATATGGATTTCAAACGGGTGCAGTAGGTTCCCAATTGCGAATCGTCCGGGCGGAGGGCTGATGCCTCTGATCGAGATATAAGGGAAGTCTCGATCATCCTCCGCCCGGTTGGTCGCCTGCTCTTCGCCGATGTGACTTAGCTCACGTCACTACCGAGTCGCCGATAACATGATCGGAAGCTGCAATTTGGACAATGCGGCTATCGAGCCTGCGCTGCGGACGCGTCCATTCAGTTGTTTGCCTTACACAAACCCTTTGGCATCCAATCATGGATCATGGTGGTCGGAGGCTGCGATGACTGATGGAGGATGAGCACGATAGAACGACGCCGCTCGGTGCCGATAGCGGTTAGGTGCATCGATAATCCCATCGGAACGGTTACCGCAGGGTCCCCCGCTCGGCTGATCTGCATGCGGCCATCGGAGGTCTCCAGGCATGTTTCGCCGCCGATTGCGTACCACGCCTCCGGGCCAGAGTGGATGTGTGAAGGCGCAGTCATTCCCGGTGTGAAGTCCGCTTCCATAAACTGCGCCGAGTAGTTTTTTCCTGCAATGATCGGAAGCGGTCCAATTTCGGCAACACGATTACCGTGGGCCGATCTCCAGTTCTCGTCTTCGATGGTCATCAACCACACTTTGCCAAACGACTCGATAACCGTGCCTCGCGGGCCCTTATCTGCTTGTGCCGCGAGGCGTGTTGGATACGCATCGAGATGCCAGAATACTTGTGGTTTTGTGAGCTGACCTACGGGATTGTCAGCCAGTATCCAGCACCCAATCTCTTGCGTTCGCGCACTTGACGGCTTGCACGGATCGCCCGGAACAGCGACACCTTGCGCTAATAGTTGTGTGCATGAAAGAAGCAGCAGACAAAACAATCGCACCAGCCGAACCATCGATTTGAACCTCAAAGTGATTGGTAGCCTTCAAGAACAAATTGTATCCGGGCAACATGAATCGGTGGCGCGAATGGGGCACCAACCAATCCGTCTTTACGGAAGAGGAATGTTTCTTTTACATACGTCTAGTTGACCCGATCGACGCATTCGTCCAGCGAAATCTTGATCACACCCGCGCAAAGAACCCGGCCACCTGCGGCCGGGTTCTCGCATTCCATCCAACAACCTTCACCCTACGCGCCAGCGCCTTCTTCGCAATCAGGAGGCTTCACCGCCGCGCTTGATGAATCCTTCGCGCCAGCCACCAACAACTCTGGCAGCAACCCGGAGCGCTCCGGCACCAGCGTGATCTTCGCCTTGCTTTCCACCAGCTTCTGAGTCTCCAGTATCTCGAACATTGCGGCCTCCACATCCGGATCGGCGGCCACCTGGTTCAGCGCGTCGCCTACAATTCGAGGACGCATCGCCGCCGCCTTGGCAAACTCCACCGCGGCCTGGCGCTCGGCCGTGCTGGTGATCACGCTTACCTGGTTGGCGCCGCTCTGCTTGATCGACGAGGTCACCTGCCGCAACCGGTTCACCACCTTCTCCTCGATCTGCTGGATCATCTCCTTGTCGCGGAAGTGCACTTTGCGGATGTACACCGAGCCCAACTTGTATCCCCATTCGTGCGATTGCGGAGAGACCTCGGCGCGCACCGTCTGGCTCATGGTGTGCCGGTTTTGCAGCATGTCCGCCAACTTCATGTTGCTCAGGCAGCGCACGGTGCTGTTGCTGACGTTGGCTGCCAGCGAGCCGCGCGGGTCGGCATTCTTGAAGAGGAACGCTACCGCATCGCTGATGAACATCTCATACCAGATACCAATGCCCATCGGCGCGCCCTCTTCGGAGTTCACCGACTGGCTGCGCAGGTACTGCTGATCTATGCGCATGTCCAGCACGTAGAGCTTGCCCAGCCAGCGCACGATCGGCGCTTGCGGGCCGAGTTTGAAGAGCAGAATGTGCAATCCCGGCTCGCTGATGGTGGCCACCACTTTGCCGAAGAGAACGTAAACATGGCAACGCCCTTCTTCTACGATGGTGTAGACGCCAAACATGCGCAGCAAGCCAAGCAGAATCGGCACCGCAACGAAACATGCAACGAATGAGATCAATGCAACAAAGATGGGATTGAGATCGGTTGTCATCGCTTCGCCTCCATCACCACCTGCTGCGTCTGTCCAAAAAGGCTGAGGCGCACGTTGCGCACATAAGCCTGCAACGCGCCTGCGCCAGTCTGCTTCAACTCCGCCAGTTGGCCGGCCAGCGCAACCAGCGGCTGCACCTCGGCCTGCGCCTTCAGGGTCTCGATCTCCGCCGCGCGTTTGGATTGCTCGATGCGCTGATCGGCCGTCGCCTGCGCCAAGCTGATGTCGGACGAGACCATGTTGTGCGCCGTGTTGATGGCCGCCAGCGCCGACTCCACCTCCGGCGGCGGATCGATGCCGGTAATCAGCGACGCATCCAGCACAATGCCGTAGCGCGCGTCCGAGGAGCTGCACTCTCGGTCCATGTGCTCGTTCAGGTCGCGCAAGTTCTTGCGCAGATCGTTGATCGAAATGCCTGCCGCAGCCGCATTGTCCGGATCGGGCGGCGCCTCGAACGTGGCAATGCGCTCGCGCAGCACGGAGACAAAGTATCCCATCACGTGCGCAATCGGTTTGTCCACGCCGAACAGATACGCGTACAGATTCCGCTCCGAGATGTGATAGCGAATTTGTCCGGTGAGGCCGGTATTGAGCTGGTCCTTGGTCACAGCCTCCACCACCGTGCCACCCTGGTTCGCGTCGGAAAGCTCCGGATCGAACGCCATGTTCACCGTCTGCGTGGCGATCGAGACCTTGTACACCTTCTGCCACGGCAGCTTGAAGTACGGTCCGCCAGGCATGATGACCCGCACCTGCGGATACTTGTAGCGCTGCTTCTCTTCGTCGTCGAGCTTGGCGGAGATGGGATCGTCGAGCGTAGTCGCCGTGCCAACCCGCTCGGCGCGCCCGAAGGTGGTCATTACCGCTCGCTCATTCTGGTCAACGGTGTAGATCCCACCGGCGATGCAACGCACGATGAACCATGCGGCAACTCCGATGACTACACCGGCAAGTAGACTCACACTCATGGTAGACGCTCCTTAATTGCTGATAGAGGGACTCCGAAGCATGGTACCACCACAGGGTTACATTGCACTTGCAGGGTAGGTTGTCATCTTGCGCAGCCAGTCCTTATCCGGAATCTCCCCAGAATGCTGGGACCGTAGCGCGCTACGGATCGACGTTGCCCCTCTGCACGCTCTTCGGGGTATGCGATATCCAACCAACTGCACACCTGCCAGTCGTATGAGGTTCAGTGGTGAACAGTCCTGTAGTTGAAATCGAAGTTTTTGTCTGCCGTTTCGGTGCGTTCATGGAGGGGAACTCTCGAACTCTCACTGCCAGTGTCGCCGAGGTGTTCGGCTCATTCATCTCGAACAAGGCCGTCAGTGGATGAGAGTCTACCTCTCTTAAACATAGAACTTGTTCGAATTGGTGAGCAGTATTGCTCTCTTCTTTGCTCTCGTTTGTGCGATGCTAGAGCAAACGTTGTTGTAGGTTGATTGAGCCGGATACTCAGAAGTGAGTCTGGACCGGCTTTGATCTACACAATAAAGGCTCGTTACCCGCTCTTGAACCTCTTCTGGTTGCGGCGTCTCCCAATAAAGCTGGCAGAAGCGATTGTGCGCAAACGTTTTGCTGAGTTTCAGGATCATTTTTCGGGGGAATGACCTCAATGCTTGAACAACAGAAGCCCGCATCCGACACAGAAGAGTTTTTAACTAGCGCTGGGCTTGGACGCACAACCGTCAAGCTTTGCGAACAGCAAACCGTCCTTTTGCAGGGAGAAGCCCCTGACTCCGTCCTCTATCTCCAGAGTGGCCAAGCAAAGCTGACCGTCTTTGCGAAAAATGGCAGGGAGGCCACAATCACGGCCCTTTCCGCGGGGGAGTTTGTTGGAGAAGAATCGCTGAGCGCGCATCGACATTACGCGAGTGCAATCGAATTCCGACAAACCAATTACGTTAATCAACTCATTCACTAGCTGATAGACACCGGGCGTTCATGGTTGAAACCTGTCCACCGCATGCGACTGTGTAATGAAGTCGTTCCAGTTGCGAGAAATACACGAAACCAGCTCAGTTCGATTTCCACACGGGAGTCTTTCGTTACAATGGAGTACTTGAAATTCAAATCGTTGCTCCGCCGAGTCATCGTGGTTCCTGTCGTGGTCACGGCGGCCCTTGCTGGATTGCTCTTGTGGGAAACCTTCGACTTGAACAAATCTATACAGCAGGTCGATCACACCGATCGGGTTCTCGACCAGTCGGGGCACCTTCTCAAGCTGCTGGTAGACATGGAATCCGCGAAGCGGGGGTACATCGAAACTGGCGACGAGAACTTTCTTCGCCCTTACCTCGAGGGCACCAAACGATTCGATTCCGAATTCCAGGCCTTGTACCTGTTGGTCGATGACAGTCCTTCCCAGCAGCAACGGCTTATGCAAGTTCATAACGGCTATCAGGAGTCGGAGGAATACGACAGCCGCATCATTGCCCTTCGCCGTGCGGGGAAATCTGACCCCACCCTTCTTGAGAACCAGCAGAGAAAATACAAATTGGACTCGCTGCGAGACCAGATCGCAGCGTTTCAAAGCCTGGAAGAAGCAGTGCGCGTCGAGCGGGTCGAAGCTGCGCACCACCGATGGACTTTGATGGTCACAAGTTGCCTTCTCCTGGGATTGGGATCTGGGGTCTTTCTCGCCTTCTTCACTCGATATCACGTCGAGAAACTGGGCACCAGGCTGTTGCAAAGCGAAGAGCGTTGGACTGCGACACTGGGCAGCATTGGCGAGGCTGTTATCGCAACCGACAGCGAGGCGCGAATCACCTTCCTCAACCCCATCGCCGCCGCTCTCACCGGATGGCAACCAGAGGAAGCCATCAACCAACCGATCGGAAATGTGCTCAAGCTCATCAATGAAACCTCCGGCATGACCGCGGACAATGAAGTGCTCCGCGTACTCAAAGAGAAAAAGGTTCTGGCCGTCGCCAACCACGTGGACCTGGTTACAAGAGATGGCCGTGAGATAGCGGTCGAGCACAGTGCCGCGCCAATCCTCGCAGCCAAAGGGAAAGTCATAGGCGTAGTACTGGTTTTCCGTGATGTTGCCGAGCGGCGGCAGGAGCAGATTGCAACCGCCGAGCAGGCTGCTCTCCTCGAACTCACTCAGGACTCCGTCTTTGTGATCGATATGGAGGGGGCGGTCCTGTTTTGGAGCCGCGGAGCGGAGGCAATGTTGGGGTACACAAAAGCCCAGGCCATCGGCAAAATCGCTCACGATCTGCTTTGCACCGAGTTCCCCCAGCCGTTCGCTGAAATTACCGCTCAATTGCTGCGCGTGGGGCACTGGGAGGGCGACCTCATCAAAACCGCGCGGGATGGAAGTCGCGTAGTGGTGGCCGGCCGCTGGGCATTGCAATGGGGCAAGCGTGGCGAGGCGCCCCGCGTGCTGGTAGTCAACAGCGACATTACCGAACGCAAGCGCGCAGAAGAGTCGCTCATTTTGCAAAAGGAACAACTGCGGGCGCTGGCCGAGCGCTTGCAATTGGTCCGCGAAGAGGATCGGAAAAAGGTTGCTCGCGACCTGCACGATCAGATCGGGCAGATTTTGACCGCGATCAAAATGGACATGACCTGGATGATCCGCCATCTGCCGGAGTCGGAAGGCGAGGTGCTCGCTCGACTACGGGAATCGACTCAGTCGATCAATGACGGAGTAAAGGCGGTGCGCGCAATATGCAGCGGCTTGCGTCCCGGTGTGTTGGATGACCTTGGCCTGGCGGCCGCAATTGAATGGCAAGCAGGCGAGTTTTCTTCTCGCAATAATATCCAATGCAAGGTCTCTGTTCCACTTATTGATCTGCACATGGACGGTGACCGAGCCACTGCGACCTTCCGGATTTTTCAAGAGTGTCTTACCAACGTGATTCGGCACGCCCAGGCAACCACGGTGTTTGTTGACTTGAGTCAGGAAGATGAGAACATTCTGCTGGTTGTGGAGGACGACGGTATAGGATTCCACGAAACAGGCGCATCGAATGCTCTGGGGTCATTGGGTCTCCTGGGCATGAAAGAACGAGCGCAGTTCTGCGGAGGCGACGTACAAATCTCCAGTTCCGTGGGCAACGGAACCAAGGTCACTGTTCGCGTTCCCATGGACATTCCACGCACCGAGAGGAACGAAGTATGCACATCCTGATTGCAGATGACCACGCCGTAGTACGTCGTGGCCTTAAAGACATTCTGACTGACGCTCTTCCCGGCGCAAGCTTTTCTGAAGCCGGTAATGGCGATGAGGTGCTGAGCCACCTGGCGAAGTCCCCGGCTGCTCTGCTGGTGTTGGATATCAATATGCCTGGGCGCAGCGGCATCGATGTGTTGCGCGATGTAAAGCAACAATACCCGCGGCTGCCGGTGATCATCCTTAGCTGCCATCCGGAAGACCAGTATGCCTTACGCTGCCTGCGAGCCGGCGCGTCTGCATATATCAATAAAGATAGCGCCCCTGAGGTGTTAGCGATCGCGACAAAAAAAATTATGAGTGGCGGCCGATACCTCAGCACGAACCTCGCAGAGAAACTGATCGCCAATTTGGATGAGCCTGTTGATAAGCCCTTGCATGAGTCGCTCTCTGACCGCGAGCATGAAGTGATGAGAATGATCGCCGACGGCGTCGCTTTAACCGAAATTGCTGACAGACTTCATGTCAGCGTAAAGACGATCAGCAGCTACCGCGCTCGCATTATGGAGAAGATGCAAATGAAAAACAATGCCGACCTTACGCGCTATGCAATGGCAAATAGCATGATCGATTAGCCTTTCCTGCGCGCGTAGGAATAACCCTACAGAGCAAAAGAGCAAGCCTTACAAAAATCACGGTTATCGCTGATATTAATTTCCCTAAGCCTCCGATACTGTAAATGCAGGTTGAGTTTTTTGACCGAAAAGCGAATTCTAAAATGAACATTCTGATTGCAGATGATCATGCGAACGTCCGGCGCGGACTGAGAGAGATTCTGGCGGACGCATTTCTGGGCGCCAGCTTTTCCGAAGCCTGCGACGGCGATCAGGTGATGTTGGAGTTGCTCAGCTCTTCCCACGACGTATTGTTGCTCGACATCAATATGCCGGGACGCAATGGGATGGATGTTCTGAAGGATGTAAAACACATTTATCCTCTACTTCCAGTGATCATGGTCAGCGTCCAGCCTGAGAACCAATATGCATCGCGCTGTCTGCGGGCAGGTGCGACCGCCTATATTAACAAAAATAGCGCGTCAGAAGATCTGGCGCCTGCAATCCAGAGAATACTGGATTGCGGCATAAGTCCAGTTTGGAATCCTAACTAAAGCACGTCTGAGGATTAGCTACATCCGGCAATCGCCGTTGCATAACAAGCTTTCGGATCAAATACACGCCAGATCACGCAATAACTGACGTCAACGGACGCGGTCGATGTTTCGTCGGCTTTGTCGCGGTCCATCGAACATCCATCCAGAGTCAAGGCGTAGGAAAAGCCCTACAATGCTGTATGGTAATGGCCACACGGATAACAGTCATCGCCGATATACACGCTCTCTCTCAACCCATATCGTGGTTCTAGTGACAGTGAAAAGGGTGACAACAATTCATCTTTTCGCACTCCCTCTGCAAGATTGAAAGGTATCGATCATGGCTACTAGCTTCGCAAATGTAATTAATTCCGCGCCGAAGATTCCACTTGGCCGTTCGTATCCGCTTCCCCAAATCGCGCATCATGGATTGAAGGTCGTTTCGGACAAGAGTAATGCCTTGCCCGAGCAGACGCCCGCATTCGATCTTCAGATTCCACTCAACAAGCTTCTGATCGGCAAAACCCGGGGCGAATACTTCACCGGTGACTCCGTTTTTTCGCAAGGGGACCAGGCCAATGCGGTTTTCTACATCCAGAGTGGCAAGGTAAAGCTCACCGTCGTATCGATGAGCGGTAAAGAAGCTGTTATCTCTCACCTTCCGGCGGGCAGCTTCTTCGGAGAAGCCTCACTGGCAGGCCAGAAGGTTCGTATTTCCTCTGCGTATGCAATCGAAACCAGCACCATCGTCCGCATCGAAAAAACGGCCATGCAGGACCTGCTCCATCGTCAGCCAGAGTTCGCCGAACAGTTTCTTGCACACCTGCTCTCTCGCAACATTCGTATGGAAGCCGACCTCGTCGATCATTTGTTTAACTCCAGCGAAAAGCGACTTGCCCGGTTATTGATGCTGATGGCTAACTTCGGCCAGGACTCGAAGCCGATTCCTGTCATCGCCAAGATTAGTCAGGAAACACTTTCGGAGATGATAGGCACCACCAGATCTCGCGTAAGCTTCTTCCTTAATCGCTTCCGCGATCTCGGCTACATCGACTACAACGGCGGCGGAATGCAAATTAACAGTTCACTTGTCAACGTTGTGCTCCACGACTGACCGGCATCCTAGTTTGACCTGTCATACAATACGCGGGTCATCTCTTCCCCCGCCATTGTGCCGATTTGTAATGCTCAGTTTTTGAAAACCGTGTCGCGACACAGTGGCCGCAAAGGCTTTGCTCGCACCGAGCTACTGTGACCATTCCTCATGACTCCAACTCTGACAATATAGTTCAAGTCGCCAAAAACACTATTTTGGGCCTCGGGTTCCATTAACGTTCAGGGGCTTCACTGCAACAGGAGAATGGCCTTGAGCTTCGCTTTTCACATACCGACTCACCAAAGGATGCACAAACACAATTTAGATATCGCATTCGCAAGAAGTATCCGATCGATCAAACGGTCTATGGGCACGAAGATCGGTGCGGCAATGCCGATTTTTCTAATCCTCGCATTATTCATAAGCCTTTCAAAAATCGCAGCATCGCAGGTTTTGTCTTATGCAGAAGAATCCCCCAGCATGTTAGCGAGCACAATACCAGGCCAATCTGCCCCGACTTACTTGCGTCCAACAGAGAAAGAGAAAGTCAGAGGTTATGTTTTCGACACAGTAGGTCCATACGCCATCTTCGACGCTGGATTTGCTGCCGGCGTCAACCAGCTGAGCAATACGCCGCCAGAGTGGCTTCAAGGTACTGAGGGCTTCGGTAAGAGATTTGCATCGAACTTCAGCATAGACGTGACAAGCACCACGACGCGCTACGCGCTGTCAGAGGCATTAAGAGACGATACGTTGTATTACCTTTGCGAATGTCAAGGAGCGCTCCCGCGGCTACGTCATGCCGCTTTGGCCACATTGACAGCGCGCCACGGCCCTGACGGCCATCAGGTCTTCTCCTTCCCTGCCCTGATTGCTCCGTATGCGGGTTCAATGACTGCCGTTTATGGTTGGTATCCCGATCGCTACGGAGCCAAGGACGCGTTTCGGATGGGCAATTACATCATGCTGATTTACGTGGGTGGAAACGTAGCCAGGGAGTTTCTCTATGGTCGACCCCACTCGTTGTTCTCGCGCATGCATCGGTCCAAAACACATGGGGCTCCACTTTCTGGTCCAACAAATTGACCGCCCAATTTACTACCGTTCAGCGGATCAATCGTTCGCCGCAACGCGGTGTGAATCTGCCGTTGCCGTCGGTGTTCCGAGCCCCTGCTAAACTGGCCGAAGGATTTTTCGAGTGGTTTGGAAATCTTGGCATCTTTTCTTGGCAGGTGCTCAAAGCTGCCGTCACGCCGACTTACGAGTGGCGCGAATTGGTCCGCCAGCTTGACGAGATTGGATCGAAGTCTCTGCCGCTGGTCGTCATGGCGGGCGCAGCCATTGGCGTTGTACTCTCGATGGAAGCGCGCTACAGCCTCAGTCGTTTTGGCGCCAAATCGATGTTCCCGGTAACTCTTGTTTACTCCGTGATTCAGGTTATGGGTCCGATTATTACCGGACTGATCGTGTGCGGCCGAGTGGGAGCGGGCATTGGCGCGGAGTTGGCGTCAATGAAGGTGACTGAGCAGATTGATGCCATCGAAGCATCGGCCATTAATCCCTATAGATTTTTAGCGGCAACACGAATCATTGCCTGCATTCTGATGCTTCCACTGTTGACCCTCGCTGCCGATGCTAGCGGATTGTTATCGGGCTGGTTTGCGCAAACTCTGGTCGAGCCATTGTCGTTCCGTCAGTTCATTGAAAGTGGCTTTAATGGGGCGACCTTCAATGCATTCCTTCCGCCCACATTCAAGACTGCGGTGTACGGCCTGATCATTGGACTCATTGCCTGCTTTGAGGGCATGCGCACACGGGGAGGCGCAGCAGGCGTGGGCCGCGCGGCTACAAACTCAGTAGTTCTCGCATCGCTCTTCGTGATCCTTGCCGATGTCGTTTTGGTGAAGTTCATTCTCGTGGTTTTCCGGTAACTCTTGGCGCACCACAACTGACGTATTCGTTCGAGACAAAAATGGCAACGGCCTTCAACACGGCGGAAAGACAAGATGACACTCAATGGGAAGGCAGCCCTCCCATAGTCGCTGTCAACGACCTTCGAAAGACCTTTGCAAGCCATAGGGTCCTCGACGGAGTAACTCTCAGCGTAAATCGCGGAGAAACCCTTGCAGTTCTGGGCCGCAGTGGAACCGGAAAAAGTGTGTTGTTGAGACTTATCATTGGCCTCGAAACCCCGGATTCTGGATCGGTATGCATCGATGGGCAGAACACTGCCAGGCTTGCCATTGACCGGATGAGCGAAATTCGAAAGAGGATGGGATTTCTCTTTCAACATGCGGCACTCTACGATTCACTGACTGTCGCAGAAAATGTTGCGTTTCCACTTATACATCATCGGAGTTACATGTCCAAAGCCGAGCGTAACGACCGGGTTCGGCAGTTGCTGGCCGAAGTGGGCATGGAGGGCAATCTGGAAAAGATGCCTTCCGATCTATCGGGTGGAATGCAGAAGCGAGTGGGCTTGGCGCGTGCGCTGGCATTAAAGCCCGAGATTCTGCTTCTTGACGAGCCAACGGCAGGTCTGGATCCCATCAGTTCGAGAGAAATTGACGAATTGATTCTGAAACTCCAGCGGGAACGTCAAATGGCATCGATTGTGGTAACGCACAATCTGCATAGCGCAAAAGCGATAGCGAACAAACTGGCTCTGCTGGATCGGGGCAATGTGGTGATTGACGGCAGTTTTGAGGATCTTCAGGACAGTGACCTCGCATTTGTAAAGGAATTTCTCAAGCAATCGTAGGGGGATCTATGTCGAGGGTAGCGCGGTTGGGTGCATTCATCGTCGTGACGCTGGCAATTCTTGCCACGGGAGTTTTCGTTATTGGGAGCAAGGAGTATCTATTCCGCTCCACTTACCAACTGAGGGCGCAGTTTGAGAATGTGGCGGGCCTGGCTGCTGGAGCAGACGTGCAGGTAGGCGGGGTTCACAGTGGAACGGTGCATAGCATTGACCTACCTCACAAGCCTGGTGAACAGGTTACGGTAGTCATGGACCTGAACAGATCAACGCACGAGATTATCAAGAGTGACTCCGTAGCGATGATCGAAACCGCGGGGATGCTGGGTAATCAGTTTGTCGCCATTTCATTCGGCTCTGTCGGGCACGCAGAAGTTCAGGATGGCGAGATCATAAAGAGTGAACCGCCGCTGGAGATGTCGGACTTGTTCAAAAAAACAAGCAGCATTTTAGACAGCAGCCAGCAGGCCATCAACAATGCAACTCTAGCCACTGCACGATTGAACTCGGTCAGCGCCAAAATCGATTCAGGCCAAGGAACCATTGGCGCGTTGGTAAACGATAAACAACTCTATAGCAACCTTGCACAGACCACAGCGACTTTGCAGTCCACGATGATTCAGGCACAAACAGGAGTAGCAGATTTTCAAGAAAATATGGAAGCGCTAAAGCATAATTTTCTCCTAAGTGGATATTTCAAAAAACGCGGATACGAAGATTCAGAAAACCTGGAAACAAATGCAATCGTCGCGCTTCCCGTGGGCGCCCTTTTGAAGGTCTTTCCCTTCAAAGTTGATCAGCTTTTTGACGGCCACGACTCTGCAAAATTGAAGAATCAGAAGTCTCTCAATCCAGCGGGCGAATTCCTCGCACAGAACCGATTTGGCCTTGCTGTAGTCGTGGTTTCTGCGGGTCTGGAAGGCGACACTCAGGAGGATCTGGTGCTAACCGAAGCCAGGGCCATGGTCGTGCGCGAGTACCTCGTCAAAAACTATGGATTTGACGACAGCCAGCTTAAGACGCTGGGAATGGGAAAGCAAAAGAATGTGAGCCAGGGCGCGGAGTCGGGTTCAATCCGAATTCTGGTCTTTCCGGCAGGAACCGAGATGCCAGCCGGCAAACCAACTCCGACCGGAATTTCAACCACGGTCGACACTGGCCAACCGGTTCAAGTGACCACAGTGACTGTCCATTAGCAGCTTTACAGGATGTCGGAGTCCCAAATGCGCATTAACGCGCCACGGCAATACTATTCAACACCGGAGACAAAATGACAGGAAGCAAGCACAATCCCGAAGGAAACAGCGGCGACAAAGGCGAACCAGATCCAGGTCCTTATTGGAGGCGAATGCATCGCGACATTCGCTTCTGGGTGGGCGCAATCCTCATGTTTGCAGCGATCGCTATTTATATTCTGAGCGAAAACTTGGCATGGATTCCTAACGCTCTGTTGCGGCATTCTCTTCCGTAGACAACTGGATCAAGAGTGCCCGTCTGTGAGCTGCGTTGAGCATAGTAGCTCAGACACCCATTGCATCAGTTGAAAGAATAGATAAGAACAGACTGAATAATTCCCATTTTGCAGCCCATGCGGCGCGGCAATGACCGGCGACTTCACACTTTCTGAATTCACGGAGCACGGGTGCCGAAGTCAACCGGACCGAGCAAAGCCTTTAACACAAATCCACCGATCTGATTGTAAGGTCTCTTGATGCAGATCGATCGTACGAAGTGATTGGAGAAAATGAAATGCCGCTTGTCACCGTGGTTATTGCGCTCGCAATCGTCGGCCTGCTGCTTTGGCTAGTCAATCGCTACATACCCATGCAAAGTCAGATCAAAGGAATTTTGAATGGCGTTGTTGTGATTGCGGTAATTATCTGGCTATTGAAAGTATTCGGCTTATTCGGATACCTCACGCAGTTCCGCGTCGGACATTGACAGAACGGCACGATTCGGCCCTGATGTGCTACAGCCAATTAGCCGGCCAGCAAACGAGAAGCTGCGATGATTGGAAGCAGCATCGATTGTAAATCTGGTCTTAGTGCTGATGGGGGCATTTGCCCGATAGCCGCAAAGCTGAAGTTGGGGACATGATCCGACTCGAGGAGTACGACTGCTCCTCTTGATTGTTATGATGCTCGTGGTTTCTGGCCGGAATTATATGCAGGGAAAGGGCCTGATGTCATTTTCTGAGATGATTCATTCCAACGAGTTTGCCGGTGATCCCGATCTAGAGGGATCTTCCCGTAATATGGCGAATACATGCAAACTGCCTCTGCCAACGCGCATCGCATTCGTTGCAAATTATTTGCCACGGGAGTGCGGCATTGCTACTTTCACAACCGATCTTTGCGCAGCGCTCACCACTGAATACGGAAAAGGGCGCATGTTTGCCATTCCGGTGAATGATCCCGATTCGAGCTATCAATATCCAGAGCAGGTGAGATTGGAACTGGAGCAGGAAGATCTGTCCTCTTATGTTCGCGCGGCGGATTTCCTCAACTTCAATGGCAACGACCTGGTCTGTCTGCAACATGAGTATGGTATTTTCGGCGGTAACGCAGGAAGCCACATTTTGACTCTGCTGCGCAAGTTGAAGATGCCGCTGGTGACCACATTGCATACGGTTCTGCGCGAACCGGACTCGAATCAGCGAAAGGTGCTTGACGAAATCGCGAGGCTGTCGGACCGATTGATCGTCATGAGCGACTTGGCGGCCAAACTGCTGCGAGAAGTATATGCCGTCCCGAACGAAAAGATTGACATCATTCCTCACGGCGTGCCGGATCTTCCCTTCATGGATCCGAATTATTTCAAAGACAAATTTGGCACGGAAGGCAAAGCCGTTTTGCTTACATTCGGCTTGCTGTCTCCAAACAAAGGAATTGAAAACGTCATCCAGGCATTGCCGGCGATTCTTGAGAAACATCCGAACGTGGTCTACATCGTCTCTGGCGTAACCCATCCGCACATTCGCCGCCACGGAGGCGAGGTTTATCGTAAGGGGTTGCAAGCGCTTGCAGAAAAGCTCCGAGTTACGGATCATTTGATTTTCAACAATCGCTTTGTGAGTGCGGAAGAACTTGTCGAGCATGTAGGTGCCGCCGATATTTACATCACCCCTTATCAGCACGAAGCACAGGTGGTCTCCGGTACGCTCGCGATCGCGTTGGGAGCGGGAAAGGCAATTGTATCCACTCCCTACTGGCACGCCAACGAGTTGCTTGCTGAAAAACGAGGCGTGATTGTTCCATTCCAGAATCCTGACGCGATTGCCAGTGCGGTAATCGCGCTGCTGGAAAATGATGCCGAGCGTCATGCAATGCGAAAGCGCGCCTACCTTTACTCCCGCGGAACGACGTGGCCGAATACAGCGCGAGCCTACATGGCGAGTTTTCAGCGGGCGCGTTTCGAGCGCTCGCAACATCCGAGAGCCGCACAACAAGACGATCCGGCAGTTCAATCGATGGCGCTTCTGCCTGCCATGAACCCCCGTCATCTGCTGGCCTTGACCGACGATACGGGCATCTTGCAGCACTCCATTTTCACCGTGCCCAATACGCGCGAAGGCTATACGACCGATGACAACGCGCGCGCATTAATCGTCTCAACGCTGATGGACAAAGAACTCGAACCCGTGAGCAGACGCGAATGTTCCGGTCTCTCTCATCGGTATCTGTCGTTTCTTTGGTTTGCTTTTAATGCCGATACAGGAAGGTTCAAAAACTTTCTCGGTTACGACCGTACATGGCTCGAAGATGTCGGGTCCGACGACAGCCATGGCCGTGCTCTTTGGGCTTTGGGTAAAGTGCTTGGCTGTTCGCAGAATGCAGGATTGAGAGGGGCGGCCGGCAGATTATTTGAAGGTGCGGTGCCCGCAACACTCACGTTCACCAGTCCCCGAGCTTGGGCGTATTGCGTTCTAGGCATGCAGGCTTATCTTGACTGGTTCCCGGGAGACAGAGCGATCCAGGGCGCACGAAACACGCTAGCCAATCGTCTTTTGGATATCTATGACAGAAGCCACTCGGAGAACTGGTTCTGGTTTGAAAAAAGTCTTTCCTACTCGAATGCAAGGTTGTCGCAAGCTCTCATCCTCGCCGGATGGCGAAGTGACAATCAAAGAATGATCGAAGCTGGAATGGACTCACTCAAGTGGCTCGTCGCCGAACAGCACCGTGGCGATGAGGAGGTCTTCGTGCCGATTGGGTCCAGTGGTTTCTTCATCGAGGGAAGCGAAAAGGCGCGATTTGATCAGCAACCGGTAGAGGCCTGTGCAACAGTCTCTGCTTGTCTTGAAGTGTATCGGTTGACCGAAGAGAGCCAATGGCTTGAAGAAGCTCGCAGAGTATTCCGTTGGTTTCTAGGAAAGAACGATCTGCAGGTTCCCCTGTATGATGCAGTTACAGGCGGATGCAGGGACGGACTTCATCCGGACCGCGTGAATGAGAATCAGGGAGCGGAATCGACCCTCTCGTTTTTATTGGCTCTTCTCGAAATGCGAGCGGCCGAAGCAATAAGCGTTGATCAACAGCATCATGGAATGAGCATCTCCTATTGAATTCAATAATCTCTGCTGATGAATTGCCCGGACCGACGGTCGAACAGACTCGACCAGCAGGAGTCTATGCTGATCTGCCATTGTTTACACGCCATTCAGGTAATCCGCTGCTAAGCCGTGAAAACTGGCCGTACCCCATCAATAGTGTCTTGAACGCTGGAACTGTATTGCTTGCGGATGGAGATACCTTGCTTCTGTGCCGCGTCGAAGACCGTACAGGCTTATCCCATCTCTGTGCCGCACGGTCCGCAAATGGCATTGATCATTGGCAAATCGATCCTGAACCGACTCTGGTTGCGAATCCTAAGGAATATCCTGAAGAGATCTGGGGCATCGAAGATCCGCGTATCACCTACGTTCCTGAACTAGAGCAATACGCCGTGGCATACACATCCTTTGCGCGAGGAGGTCCAGGAGTCTCATTGGCGTTGACCAAGGACTTCCGTAGCTTCGAGAGATTTGGCGTCATCATGTCTCCTGAAGATAAGGACGCTGCGTTGTTGCCCCGCAGGATAGGCGGCCGTTGGGCTCTGATTCACCGGCCGATGACTGCATTGGGCGCTCATATGTGGATCTCCTATTCGCCCGATTTGCGGCATTGGGGAAGTCACAAGATTATTCTGGAAGCACGGCGCGGCGGGTGGTGGGATGCGAACAAGATCGGGCTCTGCTCTCCGCCGATTGAAACCGCCAAAGGCTGGCTCGTGATTTACCACGGCGTGCGGCAAACTGCATCGGGAAGCATTTATCGCCTCGGCTTGGCGCTCTTCGATCTCGAGAAGCCGGAACTCTGCTTGCAGCGCGGGGACTCATGGGTGTTCGGACCTGAAACGACCTATGAACGCAATGGAGATGTAAATGATGTGGTGTTTCCTTGCGGACAGACGATCGGTGTGGATGGAGACACTATCAATTTGTACTACGGCGCCGCTGATTCCTGCATCGCACTGGCTACAGGCAGCATTCGTCGCTTGCTCGCCTGGCTGGACTCGAATCCAAGTCCGATTGTGAGTCGCGCTTCTTGACAAGGAACAGCCGCTCAATTGGGCGGTCACGGCCGGTCTCGGTCTAGCCACGGGCGATGCGGTTCTGACGGTCCGCAGGGAGTAACGAAACCTGGCTCGGGATGCTAGTCCGCGAAAAGCTTACTTTCCAGAAGAAATCAAACTGCTCCGAAGCTCCGCTGGGCCTGACGCGATCAAATCCTGCATCACTGAAGCCGCGGTTAGCTCGGCGCCCTCCAGGGTGGTGTGAGTGGTAACATCCGCAAACAGATCTTTCGTGCTCTTCGGACCGAGTTCCTCATAACGCCTGGCCACGTCCGCATTGAGGTCGATGAAGGAAGCATGTTCATCGGCGGCCACTTGTTTTGCCCACAGCACAGGCTCGGCTTGCTTCACCTTGTTGCCTATCCAATTGTTTCTTGGCACAGGCGAGCAGACGATTGGCGTTGCTCCGGCCTTGCGCGCTTCCACTATGATCTGCCGCAAGTACCAGCCATAGGTGTGAACTTCCTCGTCTTTCCCAGTAATGGGATTGTGAATCAACTTGCTTTCATCGCCAATACCTGAAAGCGATGCGCGGGCGCGAGTAGGATCGGCAGGATCACCAAGATCATTGTGTCCAAACTGCATGAGCACGAAATCGCCGCGCCGAATATTCGGCAGTAGTAGCGGCCAATGCATTGTGTAATTGGTTCTGCTGCTAAGTCCGCCAACAGCGACATTGGCCACGTTGAGTCGAGTGGGGTCTACCTTCAGCGCGAATCGGTCGCCCCAGCCCCACATGCCGCCAGCTCCGGTGCCGTCACCATTACGCACTGTGGAATCACCCAGTATCCACAGTGTCGAAACTTTCGGGTTGGCCGGCCAGTGAAAGGCGAGTTCGTCGGCTGGAGTCACCATCTGACCAAAGCGCGACAGATAACGCGATACCGGTGCGTCCAGCAACGACTTCAGTCCCGAGACAATGAGTTCACTCGCCAGATACGCTCCGGGCGTCGTCATATGAACTGATTCCTTGGCGTGGTAAAGTCCGGCAACCTTCTCCTGGCCCAGCTTTTCATATTCCCGATCCATAATCGCGCTTACATCGACAAAGTCGACATTGCCTTCTTGCTTGGTCACCTCTCGTGCCCAGGTGCGGTACTCTTCTGCACCAACTCCGACGTGGCCGTCTTTCCATATATTTTTGGGAGTCAGCGACAGAACGATCGGCCGCGCGCCACGCGCCTTGGTCTGCTGAATGATCTGACGGAGATACCAGCCGTAGGTATGCACAACCTCATGATGATGCGTGACGCCGTTCTCGATTTCCTCTGTCTCCGAGCCAATACCTGGAAGTGTGCCGCGCGCGCGAGTCGTATCGTTGATGGGAAAGACGTCGTTCTGCCCCAGTTGAATCAAGACAATGTCTTTGGGCTTCATCATTGAAAGAACGTTGTCCCAGAACCCCTCCGTGATGTAGGTCCTGCTTGAACGCCCGCCGCGCGCCGCGTTCACGACGTTGACGAGTTGCGGATCGAAAAAGCTCTGAAGAAAAACACCCCACCCCTGAACGCCGGCAGAAGCTTCATGCTCCATGTCGTAGTGAAAATCGGCGGTGGAATCGCCCACAATGAAGATGGTCGGCAATGCGGGATTGCTCGGTGCGCGTTCCACCAGATCGGTTGCGGGCCGGACTTCCGGTATCTGCTGCGCCGCCAAAGTCAAGGAACTCATCAAGCTCAAGCCACCGACCACCAGCAGCGCGGCGACAATATATCTCTTGAGAGAATGCATCATGACATAACTCCGGTTGGATGATATGTGTTCCACTCGACCTGCAGCGGCGATTACTTGATCTTGCCGCGGACTCCAGGGCCCACGACGACAGGGTTCCCCTCCGCAGCAGTAACCACAAAATCCTTCGCTACGACATCAGCATACTGCAACTGAGCGCCTTTCCTGGCGCTGATATGCACATTTGTCAGTTTCAGGCCGCGGATGGGAGACTCTGGAAGTCCAACGATAATTGCAGCATCGCGCGCGTTCGTCGCTCGCAGATTTGTGATCTTGATGTCGTGAAAATGCGGAGTTAGACGGGTGACCGGCGCCCCTTCAATCAAGTTAGGGATACTCGGGTAGAATTCGCTGATCGTTATGGGCGTCGCAACATCATCCATCACCAGGTCTCGGTACACAAAGTTTCCGATGTCGTTGCCGCGATCGCGGTTCGATTTGATTCGTATCCCGTTTCCTGTTCCTTTGAAGTGAACGCGCTCGACACGGAGATTCCGAACACCACCCGCCACTTCGCTGCCGACTGAGAGCCCATGACCGTGAAGAAGTTCACAGTCGGTGATCATGATGTCGTGGCTGGGCGCATCCGGTCCCAGCGATCCCGGCTGTCCACTCTTGATTGCTATGTTGTCGTCACCAGTATCAATCAATACGTGATCGATTCGCACATGCCCCGAAGAGAATGGGTCGATGCCATCGGTGTTGTGGGATAAGCCTTCCGGGGCAATGACTTTCATATTCCGGAATATCAAGTCATCCGAATAATAGGGAACAATTTGCCACGAAGGCGAGTTCTGCACAGTGATGTTTTCCATGCGAATATGCTTGCAGTAGCGAAAGACGACCAGGCGCGGCCGACGATAACCGGGCGCACGCTGGCTCCACCAACTCTCGCCTCTGCCGTCGATAATTCCCCCGCCTAAGATAGTGATATTCTCCACATGATCTGCATTGATGAGCGGGCGACGGCTTGGCTGATTGAATTCCTCGAATTCCGGGAAGTCATTGTGATCTGTACTGGCTGCCAGGACCGCATCCTTTTCCACTTGCAAGGTGATGTTGCTGCGCAAGTCTAGCGGTCCGCTGACAAATGTGCCGGCTGATAAGCGAACCGTGCCGCCGCGTTGAGCGCAAGTGTCGATCGCGGCCTGGATCGCAGCTGTGTCTTTGGTAACGCCGTCGCCTTTTGCTCCGTATTGCCGAGCATCGCAGACTGTTTGCGCTTGAAGCGGGCTCCAGGCAAGAAGAACGAAGACGATTGCAACGGTCTGAACAATGATCATTATGCAGGTTTCCTTAGCGCTGACAGATGAACCATTTGTTGCAGCCAAGACGCATGAAATAGAATAGATGCTTATTGGCAACGATGCCAAATGTAGACGCTGCCGCTTGACTCTGTCAAATGGGAGTAAATAAAACCAAAAAGAGTCATGTGCGCTATGATTTCACACACAGCACCTGACGGATAATTGGATCGCGTAACGGCCAGCTAGATGCTCGACACCGCGTAAATGCCGCATCCAAATCGTGGATGGAAGGAGGAACCATGAGAGAAACGAAATGGATGGTTCCGGCCGTTGGCTGTGTCCCTCTCAAGGAGAAAATCGGATATTCCTTAGGCGATTCAGCTTCGAATCTTTATTGGAAAGTCTTCGAGTTTTTTGTCGTCATCTTTTATACCGACGTATTCGGTATGCCGGCGGCTGCCGTTGGCATAATGCTCCTGATTGTGGGACTCTCTGGCGCCGCTGTAGATCTAATAATGGGATCCGTCGCAGACCGTACCACAACCCGCTGGGGTCATTTTCGACCATATTTGTTGTGGGGAGCTGTTCCGTTGGCTCTGGCAGGTGTATTGGCCTTCTCCACACCTCAACTTGCGAGCCAATACAAGATTATTTATGCCTACATTACTTACTGTCTCCTGATGCTCCTCTATACCTTTGTTAATGTTCCATACAGCGCACTGATGGGTGTGATGACAGAGAACTCTGTGGAGCGCACTTCCATCTCTTCAGTTCGCTTCATTGGAGCACTTACCGCCGGCTTGTTTGTCCAGTACTTCACGCTCCGGTTTGTTAAATTTTTCGGCCATGGCAGCGATGCGCGCGGGTGGCAGTTGACAATGACGCTCTATGGCGTTCTCGCGATCATCATGCTGTATCTTTGTTTCGTTAGTACCCGCGAGCGAGTTACCTTCCCGCAACGCCACGACACAAACATTCTGCGCGACTACTGCAGTTTGTTCAGCAATGGTCCATGGCTGATTTTGGCCAGTGTGCAGTTGCTGTCGGTGTCAGCCTTCACAATGAGAAGCGCTGCCTCCGCCTACTATTTCAAGTACTTCATCGGGCGCCCCGACCTGCTAGGAGTGTTCCTGGTATCGAATGGTCTGGCAATTCTCGCGGCCGTTTCCTTTACACCGCGCCTGGCGCGGTGGATCGGAAAGAAGGTATCCTTCCAGTTGTCGCTCGGCCTCTGCGGTCTGTTGGTCGGACTCAACCTAATCGCGGGACAGTCGAATCTCTGGCTTATCTTTGCCTTGCAGATACTCTCCAGTTTCGCGATTGGTTTCAAATTACCATTGGTCTTTGCAATGTTCGCGGATATAGCTGACCATGTTGAATGGAGTATCGATCGCAGAATTACAGGACTTGTCTTTGCCTCCGTCGTACTGGTTATTAGGATGGGCGTGGCAACCGGAGCCTGGATCTTCGGCGTTACACTTGCCTATAGTGGTTACGTGAGCAACGTGGAGCAGGCGACTCGCTCACGTCAAGGAATTCTTCTTTCCATGAGCGTGATCCCATGTGTATTGTTGTTATTGGCCACTGTTGTGATGGCGTTCTATCCGCTCAACAACAAGGTGATGGTCATGTTGGAAATGGAATTGAAGAAGCGGCGTGCGGCAATTTCGATAGGAGGCACCCCGTCTTAAGAGTGGATGTTGCTTCCGCGAGTTAATGAGGATTCAGGTCCAATTGAGTTGATCTTTTTACACCTTGAGGCAAAGGCATCTTGTTTTTGACTATTACCGGGTTATCGACAGATGTTATGAGTCTTCAGCGTAAAGGAAATCAGAAAGCATGAAGAAAGCAAGCAAACAAAGAACGATTAAGATCGAAAAGAGACGAGTAACCGTCACAGACGTGGCGCAGCTAGCGCATGTGGGCACTTCCACAGTTTCACGGTTCTTGCGTGGGATTCAAGTGCGGCCGAAAGTGGCGGAGCGGGTAGCGCGTGCAGTCAAAGAACTCGCCTACAAACCGGACGAATTCGCACGTGCACTGCGCAGCGGACGGTCGCGCACCATCGGCCTGATTCTGCCCAAGGTCTCCAACTTTTTTTTCAGCCAGTCGGTGCAGTTGATTGAGGAAGAGGCTAGGCAGCGGGGATGTACCGTAGTCCTGTTGACCCACGGAGACAGGCTTGAGCAACAGCTTGAAGATCTGGCGACGTTGCGACGTTATCGAGCAGACGGCGTCATTCTTACAGCAGCTCCCGGGACAAACGTAAGGTCGATTCGATCCGCATTTCACGACGCACCCGTAGTTGCGTTCGACGGTTACATTTCTTCCTCTATCGATTCGGTTCTGCTCAACAATCGCGAGTCCGCGCGTAAGGCGACCGAGCACCTTCTTGGGCATGGCTATGCCAACATCGCCTGTGTAACCGGAAGACCCGAGATTTACAGCTTTCAGGAGCGAATGGCCGGATACACAGAAGCCATGTCGGCTCGAACGCTTCCTCCAAGATTGATTACGGCTCCGGATTACGAGCAGCTTTACTCTCTCCTGGCAGAGGCCCTTCAGGGTAAGGATAGGCCCGACGCATTACTATCGTTGAGTGATTTTTCCACTCGCAATATACTTACGATCTATCAGAGGCTAGGTCTCAAGTCGGCTGAGCACCTTCCGCTCCTGGCTTTCGACGATATTGATTATGCGCCGCTCGTCAATCCTTCGCTGACAGTCATCCGACAGCCCATTGCTGAGATGGTGCGCAACGCACTGAGCCTTCTGTTCAGCCGCATCGAAGAAACCGCTCCCAAAAAGATCTCCACTGTCTTTCTGCCTGGCGAGTTGATACGACGCCGCTCTTGCGGATGCGTGGAGTCGTAGGCGTTTTCCGCAGATAGTATGGACAGTAAGAATATCGCTCTAATTTTCTTGATTTGATACAAACAAATGAACGGTGCCTCATCCTTCTTGCGTTTTTTAAAAAGAAGGATGAGGCACGGTGTTGCGCAGCAGTTGGGCTGAACTCATCAGCGCTTGGCGCCGCTGGTAAGAAACGCGATACTGTTGGCCAGCCAGCGCTGCTGCAGAGGAGCGTTGAACGCCGGCGCCCGATGAACCAACACAGACGTGGAACCGAGCTTGCATGAGAAACTGGCCGCACCAACCTGACGGTCGTGATCGCGGCTGTAGCCCAAGATGACCTCCGGATCAGGGGCCCCGGATGCGCGCTCTATGAGCATGCCGTTGCTCGCTTTGCCATTCGCCTGATAATGCACACCTAGGATGCGATCGGCTGGCATGAAAGCGAACGTGGCATGAGCACGAACAAAAAGCCAATTACCCATCCACGGCGCGCGCAGATCTCCTACCTGTCCATGGTAAGTGAAAGCTCCCAGAGCAGCTAGTTGCCCCGCAACTCCATCGGCCAGGTAATCGTCTGGAATCATAGCTAGAAGCGGCGTCCCAGCGCGGACGGCGGCCAGCGCATCCTCTGCGATCTGGCCCTTGACCTGTGGTGTGTTGGGGGCCGCCGCATGGGCCGGTTGTGCCTCCAAACCGGTTTCATCTCCAATTGCGCGATCCAGTTTCGATCCCTTTACTACGCCCGAAGTCACAATCAGGTCGTAGTGCTCACCAACTGTGAATTCCGATAACTGGATACCGGTAAGCTGCGCCAACTGCTGCCGCACATTGTGCAACACTCCGCTGATTCCAATTGAGAGCGGGCGCGCAAAACCGGGCTGTGTGTTCGCTACCCATATCTCGCGGGTGAACGTAGCGTGCGGATCAGCATCGCAACTAAAGTGAAAACGATAGATGCCTTCAACATTTAATGTCGGTGTGCTGAATCCAGTCTGAATCGTGTAGCTGAATTGGTCGGTAACATTAGCAGGCGCAGGCCACGCTCCAAGCTCAGTCAGTTTACCTCCCGGCGCGATCATCGAAAAGCGCAGATTGCCAGAGATGGACCGGCCACTGTCATTGAGAAGATAAAGATCGAAAACCGCTTCTTCGCCTAGCGCGTAACAAAGCTGATGCTGTTTCGCAACAGGTCGGACAGGATGCAAACTGGAGGCAATCAGTTCCGGATCACCCTTAAAGTTGCGCAGATTGTCCACAATGCCGGAGTGATTTTCAATCGCGGTAGACTCCCAACCACTGATGGCGGCGAAATCGACCGCATCGCAGATGCGCACGTTCTCCATGTATTGCTGCCAGCTTTCGTAGCACTTGTTGCCCAGCGCGCGATAGAGATGTTCGGACGTCGGGAAGGCCTTTCGAAAGCCCCAACGATCAAGGAACTTTTCGCAGCCGGTGACAATCTGCCGGTGGTCTTCGAGGTCGTAGCTCTTGCCGTTGCCTCCGAATTGACCGCTCATGATCTGATGAATCATCAGCGGGTGATTATCGGCCACGGCGCAGCCTTCCATCTCGCCGAATTCGACTAACGCCGTCTTCAGCGGCTGAAGATATGTGAAATGCTCGCTATCCTTGTAGAACTGGTCGTACCACTGGTCGCCCGCGCCTTGATGGTTGTTCCACCAACCGCCCCAAGGCTCTTCGTCGCTGCGATGCATCTTGTCGCTGTAGGGCTCAAGCCATGCTTGAGCGGCGCCGCGGGCCACAAAACCGTCGTTCAAAACTACCGAGCGGGACGGGTCTTCCTGATGCATGATCTGAAGTGGAAGAAATGTATCAGGATTCTTGAGGTTGGCTCCGATCTCATTTTGCAGAGTGTATTGAATGAGCGAAGGATGACTGCGGAAGGCGCGCACCATCGCCTTGCATTTGGCCAGCATGAACTGACGCGAAAACTGATCTGCCGCGGAAGCAGATGAAGACGAATCCATCACTACGCTGTTCGTGTTGGGTGCGGTTCCCGCCGGCATTTTTCCAATCGCGAGCTTGCCGCCTCCCGGCTCCATGTAACGCAACAGTCCAAGTCGGTCGTGGGCGCGCAAAACATCTTCTTTACCCACGTTGCGATGAAAGTTGAGACAGTTCAAGCCAAGCTTCCTTGCCTGCCGCACCTCGCGCTCGGCCAGTTCCGGAGTTGGCCATAGTCCGTTTAGTCCCCAAAAGCCCCAGGAGATGGCCGTGTAGAGTTTGATGCGTCGCCCATTCAACCGGAAAACCGCATCAGTACCCAGTCCCTGCGGAGCGAACCAGCGAAAACCAAAAGAAATGGTGCGCACATGCTTCTCTCCGCCGGCAGCTATCATCGTAGCGCGGAGGTGGTAGAGAACCGGCGAGTCTAAATCCCAGAGACGCGCCGCCGGGCAACTCACAACCGCGCCCACAGTTTGCTCCTGACCCTTGTCGTCCACATCTGCTTTGCCATGCGCACTAGCCAGCACCTGCCCCGTGGCAGGATCGACCACCTCGAAAAGAGTTGTTTGCGCCATCGCGCCTTCAAACGCGAGAAACGCGTGAACTGTTTTCGGCTCTGGCGAATTAAGTACCCATAGATCGGCAATATGCCCGGTCAGAGGAACGCCGCGTAGAACCATCTCGCGATCCAGGCCGCCGAAGCCATGGGAGCGGAAGACGTTGACTTGTCCCCAGCGTATGGTCCCTCCGTCTACCCAGTCATAACGGCCACCGGGATTGGTAATGCGAATCGCAAGACGATTCTTGCCGCCAGGTCTGGCTGCAGAAGTGAGATCGCATTCGAAAGGCAGTTCCTCCATGATCGAATAGCCGACCAGGTGTTCGTTCAGGTATACCTCCGCTCGCATGCGCGCGCCGCGAATCTGCAAAAGGATTCGTTGGCCTTCCATGGCCGCGGGGATCTGAATCTCGTGCCACCACCATGAGACGCCCCGGTAGGCGCCATTCTCCGGGATAGGATCGTCGGCCGCATAGCGGTATTCGTCAGGCGTGTAAGGACGTGTGCCAAAGCGCTTCCAGAAGTGCTGCTCAACGGTGGAAGGCAGTTGGACAACGGCTGCGTTTGCTCCGCCGATCCCTGCTTCGAGCGCCTTCCAGCCACCTGTGGGTGGGTTCACCGCAAGCTTCGCCAAATCGACACTGTCCGGGAGATAGATATCGTCGTTCTCCCAACTTGCCTGTTCATCGATCCAAAGATTCCAACCGTCGTCAGGCAACACAATCCCATCGACTGGAGACTTATCCGGACTGCCGGTCGCAGCCAGAACGCTTCGAAGCTGCTGCCGGGAAAGAAAGGCTGTCGCTACAGCACTTGCAGCTCCGCACCGCTGCAGAAAATTGCGTCGATTCATTTAGAAACCCCTGAATGAATATCAGTATACCTCGATTATGGCGCCTGATCCCAAGGTAATGGTATCGTTGCCATCATTAAAGGTAACGTTGCCATCCAAATGGCAACGTTACCTTTTTTCTCTTGACAGGGCTCTCGGGGCCGATTGAAAATGCTTCAAATATGTAAGTGGAAAAGCTGGTGGCGAATTCGGATGCCATGAAATGGCCTGCGTTGCGGTAAAGGGCGTCGGCCTGTGGTATTTGTGGCGGCTTCTATCTCGGATACGCAATAGCAGCCAATCCAGATGAAGGGAAATATGAACGCGAACCAGAACCAGAATCATTGGAGGCAGAAATGATGCAATTGTCGTTCGACGGCAAATTGAACTTTAACAGGGGATTGAGGAGGCCGGTAGACGGTTTTCTCTGTTCCCTGGGATGGAAATGGCTAGCCTTGCTGGTCATGGCTTTCATGGTGCCTATCGGCGCCATCTCGCAGATCTCCGGCACGGGCGAGATCACCGGCACCGTCACCGATCAGACGAGAGCGGTAGTTCCAAACGCTACCGTTACAGCAACCGCGGTCGAGACCAATGTTAAAACTGTCCGCAGCACCACTGACTCCGGCGTTTATGACATCTCGCCACTCCCTCCGGGCGTATACACCGTTACCTTCACAGCCAAGGGCTTTGAAAAGTATGTGCAGGAGAATGTCACAGTCGACGCCCTGCAAACCGTTTCTGTCAATGTGAAACTTACGATCGGCGGAGGTGAAGACACCATCACCGTCACCGACGCGCCTCCCACTTTGGACACTGCCGATGCGCAGCTCGGCGCGGTGATGGACAACGAAATGTACACCAGCCTGCCGCTTCTGATGGGCGCGAGCGGCCAGCCAGACCAGCGGCGTGCCACCGACTTTGCTTATCTGATGCCGGGCGTGCAGAACACCTATGCCGCCTCTGCCAACGGCAACCCCACCGATGACTCAGGCTCCATCAATGGCGGTAACCCCGCCGGCGGCACCTCTGAAATCTACATCGACGGCGTCAATCTGCCGGAGGGAGATGGTGTCGGCGATCCTCGTTTCACTTGGTCGGCCATCGGCCTTGATGCCATCGACCAGTTCCAGGTGGAGAGCGCAGGCTACCCGGCCCAGTACGCCGGTCAAGGCGTGCAAAACTACTCCGTCAAGCAGGGCGGAAACAATATCCACGGCTCTCTCTACGAGTACATCCGCAACACCGCGCTCGATGCCTGGTCACCGACCAATAAGCTTCCAACCTCCACGGGCGCGCTCACCCCTCCGGGCGGTATGTGCAAAGACGATACCCCAGCTGATGCAGCGGCGTCGGTTGGAGCATGGTGCAAGCTAGGCGGCATCAAGCCTGCGGAACAGATGAATGAGTTCGGCATTGTGATTAGCGGGCCGATCGTCAAGAACAAGCTCTTCCTTTTCTATAACTACGGTCAATACCGCTACAATGCAGGACCCAAGTACCAGGTCCAGACCGTTCCACTGCCTACTATGATGGGCTATACGTCGGCTGGAGGCGCCCAAGGATACGCCGACTTCAGCGGCTATGCCGTGGCGAATGGCACCGCAGGCTGCACGGTTGGCACAAATTGCTACGATGTCTACGATCCGGGAACACAGACTACGCCCAATTGCACTGGCGCTGGTTGCAAGCGCACGGTCTTTCCAGGCGATCAAATTCCTTCCAGCCGTTTTTCGGCCGCTTCAGCCTATTTCAACAAGATCATGTTCGCGATGCCTCAGTATCAAGCGGCAAATTTCAACTTGTTCGCGAACAACGTTTCGGTAGGCTATGCAAGCGGATTGTCCAACTGGTACCAGACGGGACGCCTGGACTACACCCAGAGCGAGAAGAACCAAGTCAGTCTGATCATTGGCTTCGGCCGCCAATCTGTCAAGAGCCAATACGGGGTTGCTTCGGGCGCGGCCAACTCGCTCCCGCCTCCCTTCAATACCAATCAGTTCTATGCCCCCACGACCAACGTCGATATCCTGAAGGACACCTACACCATCAACTCGCACATGGTGAACCAGCTCGCTCTTGCCTATGGACGCTACGAGAGCATAGATTCCAACCCTGACCACGGATCCCAGTACAGTCCTGCATCGAGCGGCTTGCTTAACACGCCCCCAGGGCAGCCTAGCATTGGAATGCCCGGCATAGCCTTCTCCGGCGGCCAGGATGTCCCCCAGAACGAGGCCAACTATAACTGGCATGGTCAGGACAACAACACCTACACAGCAATGGACAACCTGCAGTGGGAATCCGGTAAGCACAACGTTACCTTCGGAGGACAGATGGTACAAGTGCAGTTCAATAACTGGACCACCACCGGCGCCACGCCGCTGCAATATACATTTGCTTCTTCGCTAACGAACGGGTATAGCCCTACCGGGAGTTCGCTCACTGCCGGCTCAACCTTTGCCAGCTATATGCTGGGCGCTGTGAGCGCCAGTAGTGTCAGCATCAATCCAGAGTGGGGTGCTCGCTGGAATAGCCCCTCTTTATGGGTGCAGGACAACTATAAAGTGACCTCCAAGCTGACCCTGAACCTGGGCGTGCGCTGGGATGTCTATGCCTCGATTCACGAAAATCATAACCAATGGTCGTGGCTGAACCCGACCGGAATCAACTTCAATACCGGCAACCATGGTGTTCTCGCCTTCGCCGGCGGAACTGCTGGTGATGGCGCTTACACAGGTTTGCATTCGCCTTCTCCAAACTGGTACAAGAACGTTGAGCCGCGAGTTGGACTAGCCTACGCCCTTGACCACAAGACGGTTATTCGGACCAGCTTCACCGTAACCGCCGCACGTGGAGACTGGACCGCCGGTGGTGGAGGCCAGAAATTGCCTTCGCAATCGGGACTCGTACCTTCGGCATCCGCTGCCCCGGGCGTCAGCGGTGCTCCTTCCTTCTACTGGGATGCCAGCGCATGCGCAAGCAATGCCAACGGACTCGCGAACGACGGTTTCACACCCTGCGGCTGGACCGGATCGACATCGAGTCCTTCGATCGTCATCGCTCAGCAAATTGCGTTGGGTAACATGCCGGCCGGAGCCAACTTGGCTGAGTTCGGCACCTCGATGACAGCTACGGAAAAGAATGCGAACAGCATTACGGCCGCTTACTGGGATCCGTATCTGGGATCACGTTCTCCCGAGTACATCAACTGGACCTTCGGCATCCAGCGCGAACTCACCAAGAATATGACCGTCACTGCCACCTATGTCGGTAGCGAAGGTCACTTCATCTCAGTTGCCAATGCCAATGGCTCAAGGAACAACGGGCTCCCCGAGTCCATGGCTGCGCTCGCTGGATACACTCTCACCGCGAGTGGCGGGACAACCCAAGTGCCCTGTTCCGGCAACACTTGCCTTTACACTGTTCTAGGCCAGAAGGCGACCCCTGCCTACCTCGCGATGGCGGTAGCAGATGGTTTCACTCCTCCCAACCCCTACACCAACCCCGGATCTACCGGCACAGGCGGCTACTATGCCAGCAACGCCGTCTATCAGTATTACGAACCCTTTCCGCAATACAACAAAGTCAGCGACCAGACCAGCAATGTGGGAAATGAAAACTGGCATGCTCTCGAAGTATCCGCCCGGCAACGTCTTTCGGCCGGACTGAACTTCATGGTCAACTACACATGGTCGAAGGGGATTGACGACCTGGGAACCTTCCGCGTCGGAGACAACGATCGCCTCGATCGTTCCATTTCCGCTGCCAACCAGCCCCAGAGCTTGGTAGCCACCGTGGTCTATCAGTTGCCTTTCGGTCGCGGACACAGATGGGGAGACAACTTCGTCTATCGTTCGGTGGTCAGCGATTGGACCATTTCTGGCATCGGCCTCTATCACTCCGGTCTTCCAATTCTTGTAACCGGTTCCGGTTGCGGCAGCACTGCCATTCTGGGCCAATGCATGCCGAGCGTTGTTAAGGGGCAGCCAGGACGCGTGAACGCATGGGGCAAAAGCGCCACTGGTTCGGCCATCAGCTTTGATCCGGGTTCTCCCAACTATATCGGGCTGGCCGCCAACCAGTACCTCAATCCGGCTGCATTTAACCTGAATGGCGCCGGCACAACCGCAACCTACGGAACAACTCAGGGACAGGTCACTTTTGTTGGAAACGGCCCGGCCCTGTATGTCCCCGGCAATGCCGCCCGTGCGGTACCTATCCAGGGCCTCTACACTCAACCCACATTCAACGCGGATTTGGCCCTCAAACGGACCTTCCCGCTCTATCGCAATATCAAGCTCGCATTTGAAATCGACATGACGAATGTTACCAACGACGTAGTGCTTGCGGGGCCGAGCGCCCAGGCAAGTACAAACTCCGGTACATTTGGCATCGTCTCCAAGGTGGCCAACCAGCCGCGAGACGTCCAAGGGGCGGCGCGCATCAGCTGGTAAACAACAACTAGGCCGCCGGTGCGGCTTCGCAACAGAAGGGGCTGGGAAACCAGCCCCTTCACCAACTAAGATTAAATTCCTCTGCGAAAAGAGATCTGCAACTATGCAATATGACAACTCGCAGATCCTCAACTCGCCACTGACAGCTCAAGTCGTCAATTGCATTCGCGCAAAGATTGAAGACGGCAGCCTCAAGGCCGGCGACCGACTTCCTCCTGAACGCGAGTTTGCCAAGATGCTGCGTATCAGCCGCGCCAGCTTGCGAACGGGCATCATCTATCTGGCTTCCAAAGGAGTCATCAAGGTGCGCCGCGGCGTTGGAACCGTTGTGGCCGATGAATCCGAGAAGGTTGGAAAACCTGATATAGAGTCGCTTAGTGCGTTATACAGCTCAAGGTCGTGGCAGGTTTTTGAAGCGCGTAAACTGCTCGAATGCCATCTGGTCGCTCTGGCGGCCGAGCGTGGAAAGCTCCAGCATTTCACGGAACTCGCGGAAGAAATTGCCGATATGTACGCGGCAATCGACGATCCCCAGACATTCCTGATACACGATATGCGCTTTCATCGTTTCATCGCTCTCGCTTCGGGAAGTCCAATCCTGGCAGCGCTCATGGAAACAGTTTCAGAGGCCTTTTGCGAACAGCGGCGCATGACCGCGGGTTCCACGCACGACAGAAAAATAGCCATGAAAGAACACCGGGAGATTTATCGCGCGATTCGCGCAGGCGAACCTTCCGAAGCGCGCGCCGCAATGGAACGTCATCTGCAATCCTCCTTGAAGTCGCAGGCGCTTGGGCGGGTAGGCGCCGACAAAACGATGACTGACAGTGAGCAGAATCGAATCGATGAACTCAAAAGCGGTTTTTCTCCTGATCTCGTCACGATGGAAGCAGCGGGCGATAGTCATGCTGCCGCTTGCTGTTCTTGATCGCGCACAGAGCGGCGTTGGCGGCGAGCATCGATGCCAAATACGGTCGGCACGGTTGCATTCGATCGGAACACTACGCTGATGATTGCGCCCGTGGACTTCCGCAACTTCACTGCGGAAGGTTGGCAGGGTGAATCCCTTGACTCACGATACGTCCCAGAACGCCGATGTAGCAGGGAGCCTTCTCGGGCGCCAACGTCGGCGTGAAGGCGCGAGATTCCAGCCGCCTTGCCGACACTTCGTTACGTATTTGCCGTCAACGAGTGCTTCGGCGGAGATGCTCGCAAGAACCCCAAGCAGGAATTCGTGAAAGTAACCCGAGCTGCCGCGATTGTGGTGCGATCCAAAACTGATGTGCCCGTTGCATTTCGCCGAAGTCGGCACTGGAGACTACGATTCGACGGAAGCTGCATATCGGAATTGCTTCGGAATCATTATAATTTGCATGAAAGTGAAGGTGCCTTCCATGGTCGTGCCGTGCGGAACAAGTGCCCGGGAATTGCGGGAAGCGTTTTTTCTCAATTTGAATGCTGCGGCTTTCTTAAGACTAACTTTCAGTAATGGGCGTCTCCTGGCGCTTCTGTGCGTCGCTCTATTCGTAATCGTCGAGCAGATCGTTAAGGGCAAGGGCGATTTGCGTATTGTTTTGGTAATGGCCATGCCAGTGGCATTAATACTGGGGTTTATGTGGCTCAGGCTGACAAATTCGCTCGGGAGAACCGCGAAAGCACTCACAGCTTCCGGGGCACGAATGAGTATTGAAGCGCAGGGAATCACCACAGTCCTGGCGAACGGAAGCCGCACGTTTGAGCCATGGTCCGCCTTCACCCGTTGGCGCGAAGGTGAGCTAGTCTTCACCGTCGGCAACACGAAGAACTACCGCACAATATCAAAGAGTGCTTTGGGAATGTATGCCGACGAGCTTCGCTCGTTGCTGCTTTCGCAAGTCCATACTGCCGTGCACTGAGTTAACCGCCCGGCCTGCGAATCAAAGAGATTCCTCGTGCCTACGCGCCTTACTATCGGGCAAAATTGCCTTCGGCGGAATTGCCACATTCAGTGTCTGCTTGACTTCAGGGTCTGCTTGATGCGGTCCGTTGTTCACCAGGTAAGCGGCTTTGAGCCTCAAACAATTGGAGAGTTTGTGTCGGAGATGGGGCTGATGGCCGGAGTCGAAATCGCCGGTATCGAACTGGTTTGAAGACCAGCCGGGTCCTGTTCACGCGGCTCAAAACGTGCTACTGCGGTCTTGCTCGCCCTCTGGGAAACATGGTACCTTTTGGCCAAACCCTGAGAATGATATTCCTGCGAGGATAAGGAGTATCCTCCCCCTACTGAAACACTGATATTGCGATGATTGCTTTGGTCACGGGAGACATTATGCGTCGAGTGGCCAGTTATTCTTTCTTGGCATTTGGTCTCTGCCTGTCTATGGCGATCCTGACCGGATGCAATTCCTTCAGTAGCGGATCTTCGGCTTCCGCGCCGAAAATCACCAGCTTTGTAGCCAATCCCGCAGCGGTTACGGCAGGCGGAACAGCTACTCTGACGGCGGTCTTTACCGGCGGCACAGGCGTCATCACGCCCGGGAACCTGCCTGCGATCAGCAGCGCGGCGGTCAACGTCTCGCCCGTCGATACGACGATTTATACCTTGACGGTGACGAACTCCACTGGAATTCCAGCCTCCATGACGGCCACAGTTACCGTCCTCACTGCGCAGACGATCACCTTTGCCAATCCCGGCGCGCAGACGGTGGGAACGCCTCTGACACTTTCGGCCACGGCAAGCTCAGGTCTGACGGTAGCGTTCGCGTCACAGACAACCAGCGTCTGCACTGTGAGCGGCAAGACAGCAACCTTCCTGATAACCGGAACCTGCACGATCCAGGCCACACAGGCAGGCAATGGAATCTATGCTGCCGCTACGCCGGTCTCGCAGAGTTTCACAGTCAGCGCCGCTCTCACCGCGCAGACAATCACCTTTGCCAATCCTGGCGCGCAAACGGTAGGAACGCCCCTTACTCTGGTCGCCACGGCTAGTTCTGGCCTGACGGTCTCCTTTACTTCGACCACGACCAGCGTCTGCACGGTCAGCGGCACCACGGCTACCTTCCTTATTGCGAATACCTGTTCGATCACAGCCTCGCAGGCCGGCAACGCCACTTATGCCCCGGCCACGCCAGTGGCGCGCAGCTTCACAGTCAATGCATCAAGCGCCACCGATCCCACCAGCAGCGTGCTGCCGTCCTATGACGATGCTTATGCCAACTGGAAGAATGCCGGGCTGCTTTCGGTGGGCGGCATTCCGAACCGCACGACGGTTTGCGCGACGGTCAATCCGCT
>Ga0208035_1000020_pt1 | contig 65166 bp, 65 predicted proteins | sample June2015DPH_11_1_FD_184704 | JGI IMG/M metagenome (GOLD analysis project Ga0208035, IMG submission 184704) | Peatland microbial communities from SPRUCE experiment site at the Marcell Experimental Forest, Minnesota, USA - June2015DPH_11_10... | ecosystem: Environmental > Terrestrial > Soil >...
CAAAGATCGTCGCAAGCAACGCCAACCGGTATGCGCGATACGGTCTGTCGCTTCCTCAGCAGACGCTTCGCGCCTTGGAGAAGCGCGGCATCTACTGCCAGCCAAGCGTCTCGATCGAGCACCAGCATCTGGCGCGGCGGTATGTGCTGCGCGGCGTCGAGTCCGGCGGCGCGGTTGCCGACATGGGCCGCTACTGCTCCTATCTCGATGCCGAGGGAAACTCGGTGCCGTGGCTGCAAAAAATCGATTCGATCTCCGGTAACGGCCGCCACGCCATCGTGATCGCGCCGGAACTGGTACGGATCGAGATGCTGCGCATCGGCCATACATATGAACTGGCCATCACGCGACTTTGGCTGAAGTCCGAAGAAGGCCATACGCGCCCGGCAATCGCCACGGCACCACTCTTCCGCGGTCACCATGGAACGCTCACCGTTGAACTCTGGAATGCAGAGAACAAATCCTTGCGCGGAACGATTGCGCCGGTCTTCTATACCGCGGCCGGTGAGGTGCTCGGTCCACCTGAGCGATTCAACGAGGCGATTCGCAAGATCACCGGCGCGGTCGCCTGCCTGGGATGCAAGCATACGCACATCGCGGTGGGGCCTAGTTCGAATGTCACTTTATGCATAACTTTGCCGGATTGAAAGCATAATCTTGCCGGGAAGGTCTTCCAATGGAAGAACATCCTCGTTGACCGTCTCGAGATGGTTATCGAATGCAGAGGGTGGCCTTCCTGATTCTCTAGGCTTGATAGATAAGCGGATAATTTCCTGATAGTTCGCCAACCGCCCCAAAGCTCCGAGTCCAGAAATGTCTTGGCCCGTAGTGCTCGCTGAGTAGGTTATGCCGATTAGCACAAATCCAGAATCCCTTCGGGCCACATCGGCGTCTCCCATTAGTAATCCTGGTTCTTACCGGCAATACTGCCATTGCTGTATGCGATTCTAAGGCGTGGATATCCCCTTGAAGCTCGAGTGATGTTAAACCCGTCATAGATAAGTCCGGACTCTTTACTATGCTCACCTGCTCCGGTCACGTTGAACCATTCACACTGCACGCGAGAGCAAAACCAAACTGGAACACGACAAGCGCTGACTGATGCAGCAGTTGCTAATTGGCGCAAAGACGGAACAGAGTCTAGTCTCGGTCTTGTAGGTGTGCATGCGCCGAAGTGCTTTTGTGATTATCGTAGTCCTGATCGTTGCCACCTCATGCGTTTACGCAGTGTTTGCGCATGACCTGGCAGCCGCATGCGCCCGCCTCGCAGGCCGCAGCCAGACGATAGAGACGTCGTTCGGCACGATGGAGTACGCCGTCATGGGTGAGGGCGAACCGCTTTTGATCGTCCACGGGGCCGAAGGCGGATTTGATCAGGGCCTCGACATGACCGGTGCGATGGCCGAACGCGGATACAGGCTCATCGTTCCGTCTCGTTTTGGCTATCTTCGGTCAACTATGCCCAACAACCCAACGACCGCAATGCAGGCCGATGCCTATATCCAACTCCTCGACCATCTTGGCATCGACAAGGTGGTCGTTGTTGGTATCTCTGCTGGCGCCTGGTCGTCCTTGCAGTTTGCCATCCATCATCCCGATCGCTGCCGAGCGCTGGTGCTTCTTGTCCCCGCCGATTACTTGCCGGCAGGGACGACCATTCATGGCGGCACCGTCGTCAGCGCGATGGTACATTCCAATTTCGTTGCCTGGGCGCTCTTGAAACTGATGCCTATTATGCCTGGTGGAATGACCCGAATGATGCTCGGCACAGACGCTGCTGTGGTGCGCGCTGCCGAGCCCAGCGAGAAGGCGCGAGTGCGGCAGGTTTTGGAGCACCTTCTGCCGGTAAGCCAGCGCATTGCAGGAATGAACCTCGACATCAAAACTGCTGCCACACACGACCCCTATGCGATCGAGAAAATCACCTGCCCTGTTCTGACGATCAGCGACGAAGACGATAGGTTCGGCACCGCGAGTCGGGCGAAGTATATTGCCACTGGCGTACCCGACGGAAGGGCAAAAATCTATCCAACCGGTGGTCATGCCCTGGTCGGCCACTTTGCCGACGCCCAGCGCGAGATTGCATCTTTCCTCCAGAAAGAAAAACCATGATGGATAGAATGAGCAGAAACAGATCACCATTCTTGTTCATCCTGATGGTTTTCCTGCTATCCATTCCCTTCTACTGGTTCAATGACCGGTCAGTGCTGCCCAAGTCACTCCACATATATGCCCCGACGTTTATATTCGCGGCGATCATCCCGGTTTCGCTGGCGAACCTGTTTCTCTATTGCGAGCGGGGATGGGACGGAGTCAGGGATCTCTGGACAAGCGTCTTCGACTACAGGCGGATCAGAAACAAGCTCTGGTACATCCCTATATTCCTGCTGATGCCCGCTACCGTGCTGGCGACGTACTTCCTGATGCCACTGATCGGAGAGACCATTCCCGAACCTCAATTTCCAGTTTTGATGGCGCCTATTCTCTGCGCGATTTTCTTCGTCCTGGCCATCGGTGAAGAAGCGGGCTGGTCGGGATATGTCATAGGTGGGCCCCAGGAGCGTTGGGGGGCGCTGACGTCCAGCATTGTCCTGGGCATAGTGTGGGCCGCATGGCACATCATGCCTTTCATTCAGGCTCATCACGCTTCAAACTGGTGGACGGTATGGCAGTGTCTGGGTACCGTTCCCCTGCGAGTGCTCATGGTCTGGATCTATAACAACACCGGAGGAAGCATCTTTGCGATGGTCCTGTTTCACGCGATGATCAATGAAAGCGAGATGATGTTTCCGAATCTCGGGTCATACTACGATCCTTTTTTCCCTTTGTCATCTTGATGGTAATGGCGGTAATTGTGGTCTTCCTCTGGGGTGGCAAGACACTTGCGGGCAAGACGGCGGTGACAACAGCGTGAAGGAACACCGGTATGCTTCCATTTCGGCCAGGTTATGGGTGAAGTGACATCGAATATCGTTTGACCTATTACGCTGCAAAATTCTTGATGGGTCATAACCTATTGGAAATTCGTTACTTGCACTCTGTTCTGTCGTCTGAACACGCGATAAAATAGGAATGGGATGCAATCAAGCTTCTGAAAAGTACGTCGTCCGTTACAGTTGGCCGCATAGAATGAGCAGAATAGCTGGTTTAGTCTTGCGGACCGACGGGCTTGGCGAGAGAGGAGAGCCCATTCACGCCATGGACGCTAAACTGCTGATGACATTCGCGCGCAAATACATTTGGTGGAAGACACCCGAGGAGGCCGTTGCGCAGCCCGAGCGAATTGTGGCCCAGGTCATGGACTTGGGGGACTACGACGATGTGCAATCTCTCGTGCACGAGGCTGGTACGGCATATCTGCGGGAGGTGTTGAGGCGCGCAGAAGCGGGGCAATTCAACGCGAGATCGTGGGCGTACTGGCACTATCGCCTAGGCATCAGTGACCCAGGCCAAGTGCCAGCCTTACCGGAACGGAGAGTTGCCTGATGCCAGATCTCTCACCTCGTCTCGAAGTCCTTCCCCGATTTCAGCGGCTTCTTTGGCCGGACCTGCAGTCAGCAGCAGCCCTCGGATTCGTTCTTTATGGAGGAACCGCTCTTGCGCTCAGGATTGGACACCGCACGTCGGTGGACTTTGATTTTTTCTCTGATGCACCCCTGGATCGGAGTGCACTGTTCGCAAACATGCCTTTCCTGAGAGCAGCACGTGTCCTGCAAGACAGGCCGGATACCTTGACCGTGCTTGTCGCTCCCGGCGGGGAAACGAGCGATACCGTCAAGGTGTCTTTCTTTGGCTCAATCACCTTTGGCCGCGTGGGAGTGCCCCAGTGGACGAGTGACCATATCGCCCAGGTTGCGTCGCCCGAGGATCTGCTGGGAACGAAGCTCAAGGTCATTCTTCAGCGCGTCGAGGCAAAGGACTATATCGACACCGCGGCAATTCTCGAAAGCGGCACATCCCTTGCATTTGGCCTTGGCGCCGCACGCACCCTGTTCGGGCAAGAATTCCAACCGAGCGAATGCCTCAAAGCCCTTGTATATTTCGAAGGCGGAGACCTCGAAGTCCTTACACAGCAGGTGAGGAACAGACTGATTGCTTCCGCAGCAACTGTGGACAATCTTCCTCAAGTCGCCCTCCTGGGCCATAAGCTGCCTCTTCAGTAACTCACTCTGCCTATCTCTGCCTCCCCGTCGCCCCTATCCTAAAAAATCTGAACGTGCCCCTGGGCCGCCAGCCGGACACGTCCCCAGAATTCCGCTGCTCCTGCGCCGGCACTTGCCGCGGCGAGAATGCCACGGGAAGTCGTGAATTCCTGGAAGGCCATAGCCAGCTCTTTGACAGAAAACCGGAATGCGGCCAAGATATGCTTCCACTTCGGCCAGGCTATGGGTGAAGTGACATTAAACAAAAACGGTGAGCCATGAAGCGCACTATCGAAGTGGGTAATCCCGACTGGCGGCCACTTGAGGATGCGATTCCGTCAAAGCTCTGCGAAGAATTCATGTTCATGGGCAAGGCTGGCGACATCGTGCTCTACAAGCACCGCTTGACGCGGCGTTATCTGAACATCGATGCAGTGACTGGGAAGTTCTACCGCTATGCCAATGACGAGTACGTCGAGATCGACCGGAGACAGGCGTTAGATTCTGTCTACGGCCACGATCAATGAAAAGGAGGGAAGCTAAATGGGTAAGAGCGTCAACAAGGTTATTCTTCTGGGCCGGGCCGGCAAGGATCCGTCGATCCACATCCTGCGCACGGGCACAATCGTCAACCTGTCGCTCGCCACCAGCGAACGCTACAAGGACAACCACGGCGAATGGCAGGAGCGGACCGAGTGGCACAACCTGGTCGGCTACCAACGCACGGGCGAGATTCTACGCGACTACGTTCGCAAGGGCTCGCTGCTCTATATTGAGGGCGCCCTGCGGACGCGCTCCTGGGATGATCGGGAGACCGGCCAGCGTAGGTATCGCACCGAAATCGTCGTCACAGAGATCAGCCTCTTGTCGCCGCCGCCTGCCGCAAACAATGGTGACAATGTAGATCACCTTGTAACCGGGCAGGGCTTTGCGCAACCTGAGTTCAATGAAGAACCGGAGATTACGCAGGAAGAGGTTCCGTATTGATTGGTGCCAGGGAAAGGCCCATCGCAATCAAAAAATATGGTTTGAAGGGGTTTCCGAATCACCGGAGTCAGAACTGGTGTGGTTTGTCTTGCTGGGCATCTTGCGATTAGCAATAGGCGTGACAAGCACGGCTCTTGATCGATCGCCCAAAAGTAGTTATAATCACTACAATACGTAGTGGAGGAATTCCATGGAGAAGCCTATATCGGCTGCCGACGCCAATCGTGAGTTTTCCCGGCTCTTGCAGGGCGTGAAAAAGGGCCACAGCTACGTTGTGACCAGCCATGGAACGCCCGTAGCTAAAATCGCGCCCGTGGAGGAAGGTGCCAGGTTTGCGGCTAAGGCGCGGACTGTGCTTCTGACACGGCTCAAGACGCAGGCCCCTATCGAGATTGGCGCTTGGACTCGTGACGAGCTTTACGACCGATGAAAACGATGAGGGTTGCACTCGACACCAATATCATGGTCTATGCCGAGGGCCTGAATGGTCCTGTAAAGATGCAGGAGGCAATCGAGCTGCTGCAAAAACTCCCGCAGGATCTCATTGTGACACCTGCTCAGACCCTTGGCGAATTGTTCAATGTTCTTGTGAAGAAGGCCCGGCGTTCCCCTGCCGAAGCGCGCGCGGCTATCTTGAGTTGGCAGGATTCCTATGAGGTGGCGGACACTTCCGCCAAGGTCATCATTGCAGCCACTGATCTAGCATCTCAGCATCAGTTGGGTATTTGGGACGCAGTGGTTTTGGCAACTGCAGCCGATGCAGGATGCCGTCTGCTTCTCTCTGAGGACATGCAGAACGGGTTTACATGGAACGGCGTTACGGTGGCCAACCCTTTCGCCACAGTTCGGCACCCGCTACTGGATGCCATCCTGCAAAGCAAGCCATAGATTCATACAGTTTGCCATTCTCACTCTGGAACTATCCATACGTACTACGGATGCCAACTGAAAGCCGGTAGTCCGCGTGTACCCCACCGTCGAAAACGATCTGATCCAGAAGTGTTGCGAGTTTGCGGACTGCACCTTCCAGCAGAGGCAGATTCGGATCAGGTATTGATTTCCATCGAGAAGGTCTACCGACTTCCGGACAGGTTTTTCTATGGCACCTGTTGCTCATTCAGGATGGCGAGTTTGAGGAGAAGCGCAAGGTTTTGTCCTTGCATATGCTCATTGGAGTTCCACGTTTCCAATTTTGAAATTGGAAATATTGCCCAAGCACGGAATATGTAATGAACTACCGCACTAAATATCTAAGGCCTAAATCATAGCGGGCACCCGCTGGAGCACTCTCAAACATTTGGTCTGAAAACACAGGCACCCAGCCTAAGGAGGTGAAGTATGGCCGCAACAAAATTCACAGAAACCGAGCGAGAGAACCACTTCGCTCAGCTCGAAACGCCATTCGACCCGGCGCAGATCAAGTGGCGCGTCATGCGCACATCGGATGATCGGCGCTCGGGCGCAATCCTGCCATTCGCCGACCCGCGCGCTTACACAGACCGTCTCAACCAACTCTTCACGCCGGCGGGATGGACGCGCGAGTACACCATCTCCGCTGTGCCGTCTCTGACCCGCGTGGACAAAGGCAAAGTGGTTGTTACCAGCAAGGTATTGGTGGCGACTGCCGTCAGAATCAACCGGCTGGGCAGTCACACCGGCACAGGCGAAGAGTGGGCGGACAAGGAGAACGCCGTCACAGCCGCAGACGCTCAGGCCTTCAAGCGTGCCTGCAGTTGCTTCGGGCTCGGTCGCTATCTCTACCGCTTCGAGGAGACCTGGGTGCATCTGGATCGTCGTGGCGAGCCGGTTGCAATTCCGGTATTGCCCGCGTGGGCGCTGCCGCCGGGAGTGACCGTGCAACCGACCAATGGTCAGGCCGTCGACGTTCGCGGTCCGGTCGATCATAAGCTGACAGCCGAGATAGAAGGTTTTCGCAGGATGCTAGGGGAGCTCATCTACGCGGAGATTCTCCGTCGTGCCGGGCACAGTGCCAGCGCGCGAACCATACCCAACGCGGAACGCCAGAAGCAGACCATCGAAAAGATGCAAGCTGCGGCGCGTGGCTTCGAACGCCTGCGCAACCTGGCCGAGATGGTCGGCGATGCGCAACTGTTCGCCGTAGCGGAGCGCTTCAAGATCGCTTCGGTCACGGAGTTGCCGAACCTGGCGGCATTGAAGCAACTGGTCGAGGAACTTGAATCCCTCGCTAACCAGCAGGTCGCGTAGCGAACCAACTTACATGGAGGGCGTCATGGGTGAGATCAGCATTCTTCGTCCGAAACGCAACCTCGTCAGCATTCCGGTTAATGAAGCGGTCTATTGCGAGAGTTGCGCCTCAGTCTCGAACTCAAGCGGGGGATGTTGCGCCCTGTGTGGCAACATCTCCGTTTGGGCGCTGGTGGAATTGGTGCCGCAGCCGCCGATGGGACCACACCCTGGTTCGGCATTGGGGCGGCGTTTCGCACCCACGGTGCGAATTGAATTGGCCAAAGCCGCGTAGTGGACCCGATAGGATACGGCCGTCTATCACATTTCCGAGAAAGCTTAATCTGGAGGTCCGCCATGGACACACCATTGCTTTCCAGGCCCGACCTGTTCGCCCACCGGGAGGCGCTGCGTCTTCCAGCATCGAAGGTAGTCGAGAGGCTGGTTGAGATCGTTGGGCGGAAACTGACTGCGTATATTGGCGGCGTAAAGGACGCGCGGGCAGTCGATCGCTGGATCGCAGGCGGCGAGATCTACGGGGATGCAGAGAGCCGGTTGCGGTTCGCTTTTCAGGTGGTGCGCACCTTGAGCGAGCACGATTCGCCCGCCGTCGCACAAGCCTGGCTGACGGGCGTGAACCCGGAACTGGGAGACAGGGTGCCGCTGCGCCTGTTGCGCGAGAATGAGGTGGATGAGGTGGCGTCAGCCATCCTGAGCGCCGTCAGAGTATACCTCAGCGACAACTTGACGGGTGATTTTCATTGAACAAGATGGCTAATATTTTAACTATTGTGTCGTATAATGAAGATAAAGAGGCAACATATTGGCCGTATATCTCAAGACTGTGCAAGAGGTACAGACAGGCATTGCAGGGCGGTTCAAGGCCCGGCGTCTTGCCATGAACCTGACGCAGAGAGAACTGGCGGCACGCTCGGGCGTGACCTTCGGCTCGCTGAAGCGATTTGAGCGAGAAGGATTGATCGCGCTGGACTCACTTCTGAATCTGGCCTTGGTGCTCAATTGCCTTGACGATTTCGACAAGCTGGCCGTGGAAAGCCCGTCTATCTCAGCCATTCAATCGCTCGACGCCCTGCTGGCCGCGCCTGCGCGGCGGCGCGCAGCAACAGGCAGAAAAGGACGCAGCCATGGCATATAGTCCGACAGAGTTGCTGACAGTCTATCTGGATGCGCAAAACCAACACCGCAAGGTTGGACGTCTCGCATTCAAGGACAGACAGATCCTTTTCGAGTATGACACCCCATTCATCACTTCGGGCATTGAGATTTCGCCAATCAAACTACCTCTAAGGCCCGGCGTATCCATTGCTGACACTGCGATCTTCGACGGTCTGCATGGCGTATTCAATGACAGTCTGCCGGACGGATGGGGTCGCCTTCTGCTCGACCGCACAGTGGAAAAATACGGTGTCCATCGCGGCCAACTGAATCCGCTCGACCGGCTGGCTTATGTGGGACAGCACGGCATGGGCGCTCTCAGCTACGAGCCGGAGCTGAGCCAGAAAAACGCCGACGATGCTCCGCTGGCGCTCGACAAACTTGCTGAAGAATCAGCCGTCGTACTGGCCGGAGAGAATGAAGAGGTCTTCGAAGATTTACTGCGCCTCAATGGCTCCTCTTCGGGCGCCCGGCCCAAGATTGTGGCGCAAGTGAGCACCGACAAGAAACGGATCATTCACGGCCGGCAGAAATTGCAACCGGGCTTCGCGCACTGGATGGTCAAGTTCCCGTCTTCCCAGGACGCGCGAGATGCGGGAGCGATCGAATTCGCCTATAGCCTGATGGCAAAAGATGCAGGCCTGGAGATGCCTGAGACTCATCTCTTCCGCACGAAAAGGAACAAATACTTCGGCACCAAACGCTTCGACCGGGACGGAGATGCCCGCATCCACATGCACAGTCTTGGCGGCCTGATCCATGCCGATCACCGCAATCCCAGCCTCGACTATGACATGGTTCTCCGCGTGACACAGGCCTTGACCAGGAATATCCAGGAAGCAGAAAAGGTCCATGCGCTGGCCTGCTTCAACGTTCTTGCTCATAACCGCGACGATCATGTGAAGAATTTCTCGTTCCTGCTGAACCCAAGAAATGAGTGGATCTTCGCGCCTGCCTATGACCTTACCTATTCCTATGGCCCGGGTGGAGAGCAAAGCATGCTCGTCATGGGTGAGGGAAGGAATCCCGGCGCAGACCAACTGCAGGCATTGGGAAAACAGCATAGGATAAAGAACGCGCCGGAGATTCTGGCGAAGGTCAAAGCGGCCGTGGCCAACTGGCGCCGCTATGCAGAGCAAGCAGAGGTCTCGTTAAAATCCACTCAAGAGATTGCAGACAAGATCAAGTTGCCCTGAGCGAACACAATTCACCAGTCGTCGTGCAGGCCTGGCTGACGGGGGTTAACCCAGAACTTGGAGACCGGGTTCCGCTGCGACTGATGCTGGAGAACGAGATTGATGCAGTGGCGCCAGCCAGCCTAGCAACGAAACACCCAGTGTTGAAGAGCAGGCGCGAGAGTGGAGCGTTGCCGTTAACCAGGCCGTCACGCTCTCGAAGCAAGCCGGCAAGGCTCCAGCGGGTCTGGCCCGCACGCTCGAAGGAGCCGCGGAGGCAGCGTTGGACTGGCGCGAGCTATTGCGCCGGCTCTGGTCCGGCACCATCCCCGCGGATTCGAGTTGGATGCGGCCCAACCGGCGCCACGTCTGGAACGGACTCTATCTGCCCGGAGTCGTGCGCGAGGGCGTCGGAGAGATTGCCATCGCTGTCGATTGCTCTGGCTCCGTGAATGGCAGGTTGCTGCGTCTCTTTGAGGCTGAGGTCTGCTCAATCCTCGAAGGCCAACGCCCACAGTGCGTTCACGTCCTGTACTTCGACACTGAGGTACACAAAGTAGAGACTTTTCAAGCCGGGGAGCAAGTTCATCTCAATCCCGTTGGCGGAGGAGGAACGGAATTCGGTCCGTGCTTCGATTGGCTTGAGGAACACGGGATTTGGCCGCAGACGCTGGTCTTTCTGACAGACCTATGCGGCACGTTCCCGGAGACTGAGCCTGCGTATCCAGTGCTCTGGGCATCCACCGAGCGACGGCAGGCGCCATTTGGGAGCGTCATTCCCATGCACGCGGCATAGCTCCGGCAAGTTGAAGTGGCCGGCGACACTCACTGTGACCAAACACCCAACCAACAGCCGCCTCACGCTACAGCGGCATGCATGGAGGACTCAGTTTCGTGCGTCGCGAGGGAGATTCAGTATGGAGAAGACAATTCACATCTTTACGGATGGGTCAGCCATTCGTAACCCTGGGCCGGGTGGATGGGCTGCGGTGTTGATTCGGGGAAGCAAGAGTTGGGAGATGTCGGGAGCAAGTCCGTGGACAACCATCTCGGAGATGGAGCTTCTGGCAGCGGTCGAGGCATTGCGCTCGATTCCGGCCGGGGCGCTGGTTGAACTGCGCTCGGACTCTGAACTTCTGATCCACGGAATGCGTTACCGCGTTTTCCGTTGGCAGAGGCAGGGATGGCGCAATAGCCGCGGTATCCCGTTGCAGCACCAGGAGCTGTGGAGAGAATTGCTCTTGCTGAACGAGCGGATGAATATTCGCTGGCGATGGATCAGGGGCCACAGCGGTCATCCACTCCAGACCCGCGCCGATGCTCTCGCCTGTCGGGCAGCACGAACTCTCTTGGTGCAACAGAAAATAGCGGCATAATGCCGGAGAAGAATTCAGAACGCTAGCGAGGGAGAAATTCACATGGCTTCAGTTGCAGAATCAAGTTCATTGTTTGAAATCGACCTGGAGCTGGACGGACTCCTCGAAGAGATCGAAGGCCAAGTTGAGTCAGAAGGTCAGGCCGCAGAAGACCTGGTTGCTCGTTTTCAACAATTCTGCGAGGCACACGGCGAGAAGGTCGACCGGATCGGTCGCTTTGTGCGCATTATGGAAGCCCGCGAAAAATATTGCCGGAGCGAGGCTGCTCGGCTCACCGACCGAGCTCGGGCCGCAGCCGGTAAGGTGGAGCGGACCAAGAACATGGTGCTCTATTACCTGCTCTGCCGGGACCTCAAGAAAATCGAAGGCTACCAGTTCACGTTGCGCGCGCAGAAGAACAGCCAGGATTCCGTGCGAATTACCGACCAAGCCGCGGTGCCGAAGTGCTATTGCAGAATTGACGCGCGGGTTGACGGAGTTGTCTGGGAGACGGTGCTCTCACTTCTTCCAGATGAACTCTGTAAGTCCTTGGAAGCGTCGATTCAAGAGATCCTACCGAACGCGGACGCGATCAAAGTGGTTGCGATGCGGAATGAACATATCCCAGGGGCGGAAGTTCGCCGCGGTTCACATCTGAGAGTGGCCTGAAAGCAGCCTGGGGGTGTCGCATCTTCGCCACGGCTTGATCCCTTTATTCCCTCTATCAATAAAGCGCTTCTGAAACCCCTATAAACTTGATCTCCACGGTCCTCAGTGTGCCAGGTATGTTCCCAGCTGAGGGCTGGAGGTGAAATATGGCCCGCAAATTGGGGCAGATCTTTGTTGAGGGAGCGAACGCCCGGCTCGTCCGAGCCTATCTTCTGGGGCGAGATCCGCAGACCGGGCAGCGTAAGTATCACAACCAGACCATTCAAGCTCGTTTCGCAGAGCACACCGGTTCTTAAATCTCTAGCTCCGGCTTAGAGCCTTCTCGGAAGCGGAGCTCTCAGCCGCGTTTCTTGCGATTCCTTCTCAAATCCTTCCATCTGCCGAAAATCACTTGCCCAGCAAACGCGACCGCTGCCGTTACAGCTTACCTGTGGCAGATTCTAAAGGCTTTACAGCGACATCGAGAGCCGCCCAAGCACATCGACGGCGTACAGATCACTGCTTTCGAGGGTAGGGTTGTGGGTACGAGCATCCCCAAGGCTTCCACAGCGCTCTTTGCCTTATATTCCCCTATGATCCGACTCGTGGGAAACGAGTGGGCATCGACGACGCGCCAGATCCGCGCGGGCAATATTTGCGTCCTCTGCCGCAGTTCTCCCTCCTTCACCCAGCTATGGAGAGCGTCTGTGCGCAAAATGCCGCGATCAGCGCAAGCGCCACCGCGTCTATGTGTCCTTCATGCACTGGGACGGGTGGCATTGCAACTTCCTTGCGGAAGACTGCAAAACATCGCTGTCCAGGGAGTTCATCTTCAGCAGCGAAGAATTGTCAAAAAGATGGCATCCAAAGGCGGGGCGAACATGAACCTAGAATCCCTGCAGCCGCTGGAACATGGCATTGACTGACTGGGGAGTCATCTGGCTCGAGCCGACGGAGGAGCAGTATCAAAAGCTTACGAAGACGTGATCCCGCGCAGGCCAGTTAGGCACTCAGGACTGATAAGCTTGACTTTTCAGAACAATGGTCAAACTCAAGAGAAACACCGCTATAGGAGCGGAACATCCCGCGATCGCACAGTATTATGGCACCCTCGCCGAGTATGAGGACCAGCGCGTCCACCATGAGGGCGCTGTCAGCACTGCCTTCGAGAACCTTCTTACGACACTCGCCAAGCAGCGGGGATGGGTTTTCATTCCCCTTCTCGCAGTCGTCGGTAAGCGCATCATCCCTGACGGGACGATCAGGGACGGCAACGGCTTGCCCCGCGCCTATTGGGAAGCCAAGGACTCCAGCGACAATCTCGACCTCGAAATCGCGAAGAAGATAAACAAGGGTTACCCCTTAAACAACATCATCTTTGAAGACACGCGGGAAGCAGTTCTTTACCAGGGCGGGGCCGAGATAGACCGCTTCGATCTCAGCAAGCCGGCTCGGCTGGTGGACCTGCTGAAACTCTTTTTCGCTTACGTCGAGCCTGATATTGAGGGCTTTGAAGCCGCAGTTGAGGAATTCAAAGACCGCGTGCCGGACCTCGCAAAAGGCCTGCTGAAGAAAATCCGCGAGGCTCAGAAGGAAAACGCAAAATTCGTCGCGGCGTTCAGCGATTTCTATGAGCTGTGCAAGAGCGCCATAGACCCCAAAATTCCCAAGAAGGATGTGGAGGAGATGCTTGTGCAGCACCTGCTGACCGAGCGGCTCTTCCGGACGATTTTCGACAATCCAGAATTCAGTCAGCGCAACGTAATTGCCAATGAGGTCGATAAGGTCATCGCGACGCTTATCGGTAAGAGTTTCAGCAGCGTGGTGTACCTGAAGAGCCTCGACAGTTTCTATCTGGCAATTGAGAATGCCGCCCGGACGCTTCCCGACTTCACGGATAAGCAATACTTTCTGGATACGGTCTACGAGCGTTTCTTCCGCGGCTATTCCACCCGTCTTGCCGATACCCACGGCATCGTATACACACCGCAGCCCATTGTTGACTTCATGAGCGCCAGCATCGTCCATGTGCTTCAACAGCATTTCGGGAAGAATCTGGGGGCGTCAGATGTCAAGGTGTTGGACCCCTGCACTGGAACCGGAAACTTCGTCGTCAATCTCCTTCGGCGTGTCCCGCGGAAGAACGTAAAGGACTTCTACGCGGAACGCCTTTTTGCCAACGAAATCATGTTGATGGCCTACTACATCGCGGCCCTTAACATCGAGCATGCATACTACGAGATCACGCAGGACTATGAGCCTTTCGAGGGCCTTTGCTTCGTCGATACTCTGGACATAGCCGACCGGGCGCAAAAGGGCTTTGCCTTTATCAATGAAAAGAACACCGAACGTGTCGAGCGGCAGAAAAAGTCCGAGATAACGGTCATCGTCGGCAATCCGCCCTACAATATGGGTCAGAAGAGCGAAAACGAGGATAACAAGAACCGCTCCTACGATGAGATCGATAAGCGCATCCGTTCGACTTATGCGAAGGACTCCACAGCCACGCTCAAGAACAAGCTATACGACCCGTATGTCCGCTTTTTCCGGTGGGCGGTAGATCGGTTGGAGAAACGCCCCGGTATCGTCTGTTACGTCAGCAATAACAGCTTCATCGATCATCACGCTTTTGACGGCATGCAAAAGCACCTGCTACAAGATTTCACTCGGGTTTATCACATAGACCTCCACGGGGACGTAAATCGCGACCGAACCCTGAGCGGCACTCAGCACAACGTATTCGGAATCCAGCTTGGAGTGGGCATCACCGTGGCGGTGCGCGAACCCGGACATAGGGATGATGACCACAGCCTCTATTACCACCGTGTACCCGAGAGATGGAGTCGCAATCAGAAACTCGGCTGGCTTGCCGAGTTGAAGGACCTTTCGAAAGTGGAGTGGCAGGTGCTTGAGCCACACAAGTGGCTCGAGCTAGAAACGGCCGCAGAGTATGGCCTGATGATGCCGCTGGGGACCAAAGAAGCTAAGAAGGTTGATAGCCCTCACGCTCCGGCCGTATTCAGGAGCTTCACGGTGGGTGTCCTGACCGCCCGAGACGAGGTGGCCTACGATTTCAACAAGGCCACGTTGACCGAGCGCATGGAACAGTTCGTCGCCGACTATAACGCCGAAGTCGACCGCTATCATCGCGTCAGCAAAACCAACAAAAAGATTGATGTCGATAAATTCGTTAACAAAAAGCTGAAATGGACTGACCGCCTCAAAAAGGCGATGGTCGCTGGGCACGAGGCCGAGACGAGTTCGGAGAAATACCGTCGTTCACTGTGGCGACCGTTTTGCAAGAAGTGGCTTTATTTTGACCGCATGCTCAATGAGCGCGTCTACCTGACGCCGGAACTTTTCCCGACTCAGGAAACGGAGAGCAAGAACTTGGTGATCTGTTGCACGAGCCACAGTCAGATGCCGTTTTCCTGCATCGTGACGAATTGCCTGCCAAATGAAGCTGTTGGTGGTCGCAACGGGCAGTGCCTCGGGCTGTACGGGTTCTCCGAAGATGGAACGATACGGGCTGACAACATCACAGACTGGTCGCTCGCGGAATTCCGCGGGCACTATGACGATAAGACCATCACGAAACCGCAGATCTTCAGCTACGTTTACGCAATTCTCCACCATCCTGCTTTTCGTGCTCACTTCGCCGCAAACCTTCGCCATGGTATCCCTCGCATACCCTTGGCAAAGGACTTCAGGGCATGCGTCAAAATCGGTGAGAAGCTCATCGAGCTGCATGTGAATTACGAGAAAGCTGTTCGGTTCGATCTCGCTTGGGTCGAATCAGAGGATTTCCCTCTATCTACTAAGGTAACAGGCCGCATGGTTCTCGATAAGGAAGCGGGCACGATCGTAGTCAACAACTCCTTGACCCTTGAAGGCATCCCTAAAGACGCCTTTGATTATGTCCTCGGTACGCGGTCCGCGCTTGAGTGGGTGGTCGACCAGTACCGCTACGAAGAAGATGAAGAGGGGAACGCCCTTTCAGATTGCAATGATCCGGATGACGACGAATACATCGTCAGCCTGATTGAACGCGTCACTACGGTCAGTATCGAGACGATTTCGCTTGTCGCCAGCCTCCCCGAGCACATAGAGTTCATCGGCCCAATTACGGGCACGGGTATGTCGCCAGAATCGTCTGGTGAAGAGAGCGAAGTGGAGCAATAGCCATGTGATACGTCACCCAAAGTATTTCTAATGCCTTGTCTACAGTCGCCTCACTCAACTATCAAGCGGTCGTTCCCCGCATGACCCGGTTCACGCAGTAGACCTGTTTCATGCCCGCCAGCGACTCTGCCGGCTGCACTTTGAAGCGGTTGTCGAGCACGGCGGCCTGCTCGCCATCATCGACAAGCAGGACAGCATGAAGCTTGCCCGCATGATGCCCGGTCTTCAGGAATCCGACCACAATCTTTATGTCCGCATCCGGCACTCCCGCGCGCCGCAAGATTTCGTGTATATAGACCCGCGTGAGCGCGTCCAGGCTCAATTTTCCAACCGCTATTCGTCGATTTGTTCCTTACTGAGAGTTGGGAGCACTAAGCGATCGCACAAATAAACGGCGAACTGATCGCCGGAGCGCCTACCGGAACGATGGCTTTCGAGTCTATCGCGGATATTGCGCACGCGTGTATGTTCTGCGGCGAGGTCAAGATTTCGCCCTGCGATCCCGACATACACGAAGTCGGTACCGCGCCAGATTGTATAAACGCCGATACAAGCCAACGGTAGCGTCTCATGTAGTACGTCTCGGAAAGAGTGCCAAACCTTGGTGATCACCCAAAAGGGGCCACTCTTGCCGGTTTTAAGGTGATCACCGAGGGTCGAAGGCCCGTGGTCAGGGCTTCATAGACTTCATTGGTCATCTTGATTGTCATAATCTATTCAATCCGGACAAGCGCACAGTCGGACGAACTGATTCAGAGGCCATTCTTACAAATTGTATAGAAGGCACGTGCAATGCACATAAGTCAACGCTGCGGTCAATTTAAAAGGCAGCGTTCACATTGATGACCCTCACAATTCAAATTTGGAGAAAATTATGCGGCTCCGCAGAAATCAGCTTTGCCCGCTTCACCGTTCTCTCTTCTGCTGCGGCAGGGAGACGATCTCGAGAGAGAAGCGTAAGCGCCAGATGGGAGTGCGTCGAGTCGATGATTTCCAGCACCCTAGAGGATACCGGGAGATCCGCTCGAATGCGGAAATGCGAAAGCTCTTGGATAAAAAAATCATTGCCCAAAACGGCGAGTGCGCGATCTGCAAAGAAAAGTTCACCGACTATACCGACATCGTACCCGACCATATCAATCCCCGTGGCATGGGAGGAGCGTGGAGAGACGACCATCCTGAGAACATTCAGGCGGTCCACTGGTGGTGCAATGGGGAAAAGGGATCGAGCAGGGGGTGATCTTTCGCCAGAGTGCTGTCGACCTTGCTCCGTGGTCAGAAAGGTCCCTGAGGTTGGGAGCAGTGATCTAGCAGGCACAACACTCAGCGATAAGCTCTCCCTAACTGCACATCTACTCCTGTCATGCGCAAGCGCCACTCGCATAGAGCTTCACTTACACCATAACGATTTGCAATCTCCGCTGAGGACTGCCGAGCAGAACGCATTTGGATAAGACCGTCTCGGGGTAACAGAAGCGCCGCTGCAAGCCAATCAGCTTCCTGTTCCTGCTCGTCCGAGTAGTCACTGAGGAGTAGTAAGCCAGTCTCTGAAACTTCGACGCGAACAGGAGCATGACACAATTCGACATGTGCGAGTTCATGCATCAAATCATTGCGCTGCCGGGTTATCTTGTGCGCGGGGTTAAGAACAATTGCGAAAATTCCTTGCAACTCTAGCGTCATCGCAGACCAGCTATCGCCGTCGACGACGGTAAGTTGGGAGGCGTCTTTAGGAGGAAGCCCAAGTTTGGCGAAATCCAGAACGCGAACGTCAAGCTGAACGGCGTAAGACCAAGGGTCAATTGGAGCATTTGGGGCCACGCCCAATGCTGCTCGAGCGGCGGCAGCCCGGCGTTCCGCTTCTGCTTTGAATCCGCGCCGCACTGATTACCGACCGACCAAATCTTCAGCCGCAAGAATTGCTCTTTGAGCCGCAAGAATGAGTTCTCCCAGGGCTTTTGCGGTCTCGATTTTTACGGTCTTCTTCTTTTTGAAGTGGACGACTGCCCGAGGTCTCTCTATCCTATCGTTCATTTCCATCCCCAAGAACTCTCGGGGGTCGCGGCCCAGCCATTTACAGAGACTTGCAAATGTCTGCAGATCTGGCATGTTGCCATTTTCCACCCTTGAGAATGTGGCCGGACTGACTCCGGCGTCCAATGCAGCGGCACGAACGCCGCGACTTCCCCTCTTTTTCACTAGCAAACGACCGAAATCGTCGATCGTTAAAGACATTCGCCCTCCACAAAAGCGAATTTGCCCTTGACTGGAGCCAAGGGATTATGGTTCACTGTCTTACAGATAAGACACATCGTATTTTATGCGATACGTCTCGTCTGTGATGCCCGACACCAGCATCATAAAACAGATTTCTAAGAACGCCAGCAAAAAGAGAGGGCAGGTTGCCTGGGGAGGCACTTCAAGAGCTTAAGCGGAAAACCAGATATTCAGTTCAAGATCATGCGGGTGCCTTTACAGAGGGAGTTCTTAATTTCGTCTGCAAAATCGATCTGATCCACGATGAGGTTAATTCGGCGGTTCTTTTCGGTGACATATTCACGCTCTTTCGCGAGTGTGGCGTTTGATTCACGGGAGTTGGAGACCGATTCCGATGACGATCGTAGAGAGGCCATTTCGGGTATTGAGTTTAGATGGCGGTGGTATGCGGGGCATCTATACGGCCCAGTATCTGGCATCTCTGGCGGACGGATTCAGCAAGAAAGCAGGGGGCAAAACCCTTGACGTCGGCTCCGGCTTCGATCTGGTCGTCGGTACCAGCACGGGTGCCATTCTGGCCTGCGCACTTGCCGCCAATATCCCGCTCGCCCGAGTAGTTCAGTTTTACAACCAAAAGGGTGCGGCGATATTTGAACGCCGGATTCCCTCCAAAATTGGTGCCAACCTGCTCACGGATCTGCGGAAACGGCCGGAGTCGTTGCGGCGCGGCGAGGAGGCTTTGCGCAACGCGCTGGTCGAATGTTTCGCGCAGGAGACCATGGTTGAGCTGTACAGCCGCCGGAAGATTGCCCTAGGGGTCACCACAGTTGACATGAGCACGCACAAATCATGGGTTTTCAAGACTCCGCATCTCAAAAACAGCAATCACCGGGATGATGGCTTCCGGCTCGTCGACGTCTGTCTGGCATCTTCCGCTGCGCCGATCTATCGGTCACTGGCCGCGCTTGATGCGAACGACGGGTCGCCGGGATCGCATGTATTCGCGGACGGAGGGCTGTGGGCCAACAATCCGGTGCTCGTTGGGATGATCGATGCCCTGGAGATGGCCGCCAAGGGACAGGCCATTGAGATCTTCTCTATCGGAACCGTTCCCCGGCCGGCTGGAGACGACATGGGCAACGAGGTCGTGTACCGAAGCCTGGCGCATTGGAAGTTCGGCGCTGAAGCGGCATCGCTTGCCATCGATGCCCAGGAGTTCGCCTACGACCAAATGGCAAGGATGCTTGCCCGACACCTAGACCGGAAGTGTGATGTGATCCGGTTTCCGCGGGACACGGTGCCAGCGAACATGATGCAGTACCTTGACCTGGACGAGACGCGGCCCGAGGCTTTGAGGGCGCTAGTCAACCTTGCTCGAAACGACGTGAATATGACTAACAGCCGCTGCGGGAACAGCGAGGACATGCAGGGGGCGATGATCGTGAAGCTGTTTTCCGATCTCAAGGAACAGAAATCAACCGAATAGCGAAGAGCACACAGGGACGGAGGAGACTGATCATGATCGATTGCTCGAAGGAAATGAAGAGTTATTTCGAGGACGGCGTCGCACTTTCCAGCACGGCGCGCACACAGATGCGCGACCACCGCGATGCAAACCGCAAGCGACTACGCAACGGATTAACGAAAGCTGAGGATCCCCTTCCGAAGAACTTCCACTCTCAGGGCTCGTACGCCATGAAGACAATGGTTCAGCACGATGACAACAAGTACGACATCGACGACGGCGTGTACTTCGACAAGGATCAGCTGGTAGGCGAGCGTGGTGGCGAGATGACCGCCTTAGCGGTCCGGCAAATGGTTCGGGACGCGGTCGATGACGGCAGTTTCACAACCGCCCCGGAAGTTCGTAAACACTGCGTGCGGGTTTTCTACCAGGCAGGCTACCACGTCGATCTTCCCATCTATCGCAAGGTCGAGGAGAAGGACTGGTTGGGGAGCGTCAAGTCTCATTTTGAACTAGCCAGCACTGACTGGAAGCGCTCGGACGCGCGCAACGTGACCGAATGGTTCGAAGGGCAGAACGCCTCACTAAGTCCAGAGGGCGATAAGGATCAGATGCGGCGCATTTGCATGTATCTGAAGAAATTCGCCCAAAGCCGGCCGAGTTGGTCCTCACAAGTGACCACAGGATTTGTTGTTTCTAAGGGCCCGCGCATGAATAATCCGCACGGGCGAGGTGCTATTGAGGCGAGACAGAGTAATTCCAATCGCCATGGAAGGCGTCTGGTTTCAGGTTGAGTTGGGCCATCTCGGAGGCAGTCACTTCGATGCCGGTGGGATAGGTCTTTCTGGTCAGCATTGCTTTGATCTTGAGTCCGGCCGTGGTCTTTGTGTTGGAAATAGGCTGGATGATGGTTTGATAGCTGACCAGTGGCGTTGCGCGCCAATTCTGCGTGATGAATGAGAACATCCGGTGCTCGATCTTGTTCCACTTACTGGTCCCTGGTGGAAAATGCGACACGTCGAGTTCGAAGCCGGTAAGATTTGCCAAGCGTTGCAGACTGGCTTTCCACAGTCGCGACCGGCTGGCATTGCTTCCGCCTCCGTCGGCCATAATCATCAATCTGGTCGCATCAGGATAGGTCTTTGATCCCATGTGCTGCCACCAGGCCAGGATGCTGTCAACGGCAAATTCAGCCGTGTCGTGATCAATTCCCACGCTTACCCAGCCCTGGTTGCGCCCAACATCATAAATCCCGTAGGGAATGATCTTACCTAACTCCTTGTCCGGGAAGTCATGCACCAAGGTCTTCTGCGGTTCTCCTTGCGGTTGCCACTCCTGGCCGTTATTCTTATAGTTTCCTACCAACTCCTTCTTCTTCGTATCCACGGAAATAACCGGCAATCCCTGCTCCAGGAAGCTCTTGGTGCGGGCATTGAGATACTCAAACTGAGCATTGCGGTCGGGATGCTGCTTGCCTTCCAGTGTCTTGCTATTGGCTTGCAAGCTATAACCCATCTGATGGAGAAGCGCGGCCACCTTGCGCTCGCCGATGTTATATCCCTGCCGCTGCAACTCCTCAGCCAGTTTGCGGGTACTCTTCGCGCTCCAGCGCAAGAACGATTCCGGATCGCCTCGAGTTAGAGGTTCCACCAACTGCTCCAATGCCTTGAGCAGGTCTGGCTGATGAAAGGTGAGCGGCTTGCGGCCTCCCCCTGCTCTGCGGATTCGACCGGCAGGCAAGGGCTTTGCTCTGCCTGCTTTCAATTCGCGGATGCCGGCGTGGATGGTGCTGCGCGACAGACCCGTCGCCTGGGCCACCAGGGAAACGCCGCCGCGCGGCAAAGATGTTGCCTCTGCCGCCGCCCAAACGCGCCGCCCGCGTTCGTCCAACACGTCACGAAGTATCCGGAATTTCTTGCGTAGCGCAGCAACCTCTTTTCCCATAGGAGAAGAGTACACGACTTTCATAATAAGTGCAAGTTATTTATGCGCAGACCCTAAGTTGGTGAGTGAGTGCCTCAAGGCAAAGGCGCAGCGCGACGATGAGGCCCTGCTCGAAACTATGAAGGCGATCCTCAGCCGGCTGAAGTGGAACTTGGAGGTCAGTCATCCGGTCACGCCCAAAGAGACGATTAGCAAGGGCTCTGATGATGCGAAGGTCGCATTCTTCCGTGATCGGCTGGAGGATGCGATCGGCTGGTTGAAGCCGCTAGAGTCTTCCGATACGAGCAAGACTAAAGTTCTAGACGTGTGGGACAAGATGTTCAACACTGACTTCTTTTCGAACCTTAATGTCGCATCCGAGAGCAAGGCCGAGGAAGGAACGATCAGCAGAATCTTTGGCGTTGCAGCGAGCATCCTGGGCGGAAGCTCTGCATCCGCCGCAAAGTCGAAACCAGTGAGCAAGGAAGGGAGCAACCGGTACGCCTGATCCAGACCACGACCGATTGCACGCACTTAGAATCGCTGCCCGGCGGGAGATTCGAGACTACCTGCGACAGGCTTATGGTGCCTCCCTAATTGATGGGGATCAGCTCGCGGTTGAGTATCCAAATCGAAGGTTTGACGTTGGGTGGAGGTTCCAAGTTCCGTTTGAGAGCGGCCTCAAGCGGCGGGTTGACGTTCTTCTTCGAGAGGACCTACCGTTTCGAGCGCCGTCGATAAGCCTCGTGGATCATCCCCAATTCCTCACTTGGCCGCATGTAGAGTCAGATGGATTGCTGTGCCTGCTGGGCGAGGCCTCCACCATCGATCACCTCCAACCGAGGGAGGTCTTGACGGAGTTGCTAAAGGACGCGTTCGAACTCATCGCCACTTCAGAGCGCGGCGACAACATCGATCACTTCAAGGACGAGTTCCTCACTTATTGGAACCATGCAACAGAGAATCCGGGAGTGCCCTATTACAGCCTGCTAGATGGTTCGGAATGGACTCGCGTCATTCAGTGTTGGGTAACCGAGGACGCGGTCTATGTCGGAGATTGCTCTGATGCAGTAATTGCGTGGTTGAAAAGGCGATTCGGCGAGTTGCCGACGCTCTCGAAGACAACTGCAGGGCTGTTGATATGGTGCCCTGAGGTCTTGTTACCCGCCCAGTTTCCAAGGAACGCCGCCGACGTCATGGCGCTCACCCGACAGATCGGTTGCGATCAACTTCTCATGAGACTGGCGGCGCAAGATCCTGCGCGAATTCCAATTGTGCTCGGCTTTCGGACCCGGCATGGGCGCTGCTTCGCGGCGCTCACCATTCATCCACGCAGGAACCTCAATTTCTATGGCCACAAGCAGCAGGTAGTTGGCAAAGGATTCCGCGCCGCGTACGCGCCTGCCGGGCTTAAGGCCATCCAATACCTGTCGTCTGCGAGAACGATTCAAAAATCTAATGTGGAAAGGGTGGATCACGATTGGGTCCACGGTCGAGACATGGATGTGAAACAGGAAGAATTGAAGGCTGCGCGTGTGGTTCTCTTTGGGTGCGGATCCTTAGGTGGCTTTGTTGCACATCAGCTGGCGATGGCTGGCGTTGGTGACATTTGCCTCATTGACCCGGAGGAGTTGAAAACGGCGAACGTGGGAAGGCACCAATTGGGAATGCGGCAAATTGGCCGTCGGAAGGCCCGCGCTTTAGCTGAAGAACTCCAGGCGGACTTTCCCCATCTTTGTATTCGTGGATTCGTGATGAGCTATCAGGAATTTCGAAAGGAACACTCGGACGAGTGGGATCGATACCCGCTCGTGCTGAGTTTGACCGGAGACTGGGCGGCGGAATCCCATTTAAATACCAGTCACCTTGAGTCGCGCGATGATCGTAAGATCATCTATGGATGGACAGAGCCTCACGCCTGCGCTGGTCATGCGGTTTTGATTGCGAAGCAGGGGGGCTGCCTTGCCTGCCACTTCGATGGTGTAGGGAAATTCGATGGTGCGCTTAGTAGTTGGGAGGGTGAAACGCGCCTAAATGAACCGGCCTGTGGAGCGCTATTTCAGCCATACGGGCCTATTGAATTGAGCGGAACAGTCAATCTGATTTCGAACCTTACCTTAGAGTGCGCCTTAGGTTTGAGAACAAAATCAACACATCAGATATGGATAGGGTCAATGGCACTTGCCAAGCAAAACGGCGGGACCTGGAATGAAGAATTGCTTTTGCGGTATGGCAGCGGAGGCAGAGACAATTTGCGATTGAATGCCGAATGGGATCGCAGAGAAAACTGCGATTTCTGCGGGAGAGGGCAAGAGTGATTACGGTCCCCCTCACAGCTGAAGGTGCAATTCTTGTGCTAAGCGACACGGTTGTGGAGCATTTCGCACTGCATCAACAGGTCCGCCATAATCAAGCCGAAGCTGGGGGACAACTGTTTGCCAGGCTCACACGTTATGAAATTTTTGTAGAAGAGGCTACGGGCCCGCGTCCGACCGATCGGCGGGGGCGGACGCACTACACTCCTGACCGACAGGCCGAGCGCAAAGAAATTCGCGAACATTTTGATCTCGGATTACACTATGTCGGTGATTGGCACACGCATCCAGAGCATGTACCAGTTCCGTCGCCCATCGATCGCTTCACGATTAGTGACTGCAGCCGGCGTTCTACTCACAAGCTAACTGGTTTCCTGCTCATTGTGGTTGGGAATGGAAGTATCCCCGAGTGCTTGCATATCTCCCTGTACGATGGCGGCTCCTCAACGGGCTTTTTTGATAGCCTGCGACATTGGTGGACTGAGTACGCAGTTGGGGTAGCACCGGTGAACGTTTCGAGATCCAAGCTGCCTGGGCCGGTTGATATCCAGCGACGACAGTTTTCGAAGAATCGGCACAAGGATACCAGCAAGTGAATGGCGGTGCATTGACGAAGAATGATTCAGTCTGGCTGTTCTACCTTGCGACTCGGTGGCTACCTTCTCACAAGGTGCGTGGGCACGACTGTGACTACGGAGCCAGGCGGAACAATTGACGGTGCTGGAGCCAAGGCAAAGAATAGAAAGGAGCGCAAGCGAAAGCGCAGGCATGGCAGTCTCACTCACGGAAACCATTCACGAACTCGGAAATGCACTTCTCGGGCGATGCCGTGATGCCGGGGATGACCTTGCCCAGCAACTTGGCGTGACCCTCGAACCGCTTCTCAGCCCTGACTTTCATATTGGTTTCGTAGGAGTCAGGAGCGAAGCCGGCGAGGTTCTGATGGAGCGTGCACTCCTCATCTACACCACGTCATCGGCAGAGCCGCAGGCTTCGACGCAGTACGTGGCCCCCGAAACCGTGGCCGGTGCACTCCATGTGGTTCAGACGCTGAATGAAGAGTCCTTGGCGGAAGGATACAGGCTGATCGGCAAGGTGAAGGCGCTTCCGGGGCACGATACGGATTCGGTGGAAGGGTGGCATCACGTGCCGGTCGGGATGATTGTCGCAAATGACTGCGATCGTCCCCTTGAACAGCTCGTCGATGATATTGCGGCTGTAAATGCAAAGATCCCCTCAACGAGATGGGCCGATGCCGTTTCCGTGCTTTCGCGCGGAATGATCAATTACGCAGTTCAGTTCGAAGGTGGCAAGATCGGTGGAGATTTCATTCTACCCAATAAAACGGGGGCGATGCAGTTCGCCATGTACGTCCACGTCATGGTGAGCTCTCCAGGAACGTATACGTTCAATCGAACCTGCGGCTTTCTATTCATGTACCTCGGATGCTTCTCCAGGAAAACGTCACTTCCAACCAATCAGATGGTGACCGAAGGCGTTTCTCGAATCGCTGTGAACGTCCGAGCGTATATGTTCGACGCGACGGATCATCTTGTTCCAGTACCGGATTGGATGAGCCAAGACAGTGGATACGGGCTGCAACTGCTGCCTTATCGTGTGGAGAGCCCAAGGGGCGAACTGCTCTCGCGAGTGCAATTCGTTCCTTGGCTCGACGGCGGAGCGGCCATTCGTGTCTACGGCAATCTTCCGCTAATGCCGTTCATCGCGCTTCTCGGCAAGATGGACCGCCCGCCCCAGCAAATGAAAACGCCAGATGGGACGATCTCAAGCATCCTTCCGATCGGCAGGCCTCAATTCGAGCTGATGCTCGCAAGATTCAATCGACAGTCCAACATGATCATCAAACGCGAACAGCCAAGCTGGACGGTCACGAAGATGGCTGACGAAGGGACATCAAGTCCTTTCATGGCACGCTTGTTTCTCAACATCCTTGGTCTTCGCAAGGCTGCCCTAGAGACGAAGGCGGACATTGATGCTTTCGAAAAGCCCTACGAGCTCGTGCTCATGTCGGGCATTACCGTGAGGGATCTTGCGCGCGAGATTGGCGAGCTTCTTGCTGACCACCGATCCAAGATCGAACGAGGGGTTGGAGTTCGAATCGACGGACGTACCGTCCATTTGGATGAACCGATCGATAAGGAGCTCCGCCGCCTAGTGGAGTCGTTTCTGAATTCCACGAACCGGATCATGCTGACCGGGATGAAGGAAGTGGCAAAGGCACTTCAACTCGATATAGGCTTCTTCTTCAAAAAGGAATCGACCTTTCTCAATGGTTTGGCCGCGTTGGATGGAAGCGACCCCGACCTCGCCGCCTATTGCCGGAAGGCAAGAATCTGGTCAGACGTCCTCAACACGGTGCGTAACGACATGGAGCACAATTTCTGGTTGGTCCCGCGGGTTCAATACCGGATCGACCAAGGGCGCGTTGTAGTGCTTGAGCCAGAGATCATGGGACGGCCGGTCTCTGACCTCGCAAAGTTCGTGACAGACAGAGTGCTTTGCTTTGTCGAAGAAATCTGCGTCCATGGTCTGCAACGTCGTATGCCCGATAGCATATCGATCACTGAAATTCCATTGGCGCAAAGGCCGATGGAACGTCCCGAACGATTTAGACTCTGCACGGCGGGAGGAGGCATGCCCCTGTGGGAGATTCTCTATCACGACACCGCGTTCGATGAAACATAGTAGGAGGTCGGATTGCCTGCTCTTTTGCTAACCGATCACTCTGCTCAGAAGTGTACCCCTACGCCTTATTCGACTTCAGCCTGATCATCTCCCCATCAACAGCAAACCTTCCATACCCACGATGGTGGATGGTCTTGGGGTTCTTCTGCGCTGGATCTGTCCAGGCCTTCACCACTTCAAGGATGAAAATGTTGAACTTGCTGACAAGGCGTGTATCGACCACCCTGCATTCGAAATTTGCGAAGCACTCAGCCGCAAGTGGCGACGCCACGCGCTCGGCTGGAACCGGGGTCAGGCCAAACTTCTTGAACTTGTCCACGTTCTGGCCGGAGCAGTTGCCGATCCCGACGACTTTCGCCGCCAACTTGCGCGCCGGCACAGCGATCACACACTCTTTGGTTGCCCGCAGTGCGGCAAAACTGAAATTGGCGTTGCTAACAACGCATGCGACCAGCGGGGGTTCGAACTCGACCATCATGTGCCAGGACATCGTCATGATGTTGGCCCGGCCCTTTCGTGCGGTGGTCAACAGGACCACAGGTCCCGGTTCGAGCAGCTGATAGACCTTCGAGAGTGACAAATCCTTCATCGCCGTGAAACTCCCCTTTTGCTTAGTCGGCCTTCTTGAGGCCGATGCGATGCATGCTGTTTACATACCTCGCGGGCCTTCCCTTACCGAACGCTCCTCCCTGATTCCTTCTTGGGCAACCGCAATTTGCTTCGACTTGCGATAGACGTTTGCAACTGCCAACGTCCAGAGAGGGACCAGATCAACTCCGGGCACCAGCTTGCCAAGAAACGATGGCAGGAACTCCCAGTGCCAGCCGAGAAGGTAGGTCAGCACAGCTCCCATTCCCAAGTCGAGTATGTCGTCAGCGGGCGATCCGGCACCCGCGACAAAGAGAGGGAAAACAACAATCTGGAGCGCGTCCGCAATGACGGCAAGAATCATGGCGGCTCGAAGGCGTGGGCCCGGCGAAATTGTGATGGCATCGTGAGTCACATTGGCCTGCTTAATTCATCTTATTGCTTTGCCTGCCCGGCGTTATTGGTACCAATCGACAGCCAGGAATATCGACGGAATCGGCGCAGACAGCAACCCCCGGCATCTTTGCGGATTGGTCTCCGTTCCGCAGTGAGCGATTAACTGGATTCTCCTGGTTCGACGAGAGGCTCTAACAGTTGTTGGCCATTCCCTTGGAGTTTGGCCACTCGCCATGCCTTCATTCTTTCTGCCGGAAATGTTCGAACCAGATCAATCGGCAGATGCGAGGATTCCGCCGGAGCCAGCCATCGTTCGTAATTCTTTGGCTCGATGATCAATGGACAGCGGTTGTGGAACGGTTCAAGAACCTCGTTCGGGTCTGTCGTGATGATGCTGAAGCTTTCGACGATGATTTCGTTCTTCTCCGCGTCCTCACCTTTCCATCTGTCCCAGATTCCTCCAAAAGCGAATAACTGGTCGTCTGCAAGCGATACCGCCCAGGGCTTACTCTGCTTCTGTTTCAACTCTTCCTTCGATAGAGGCTCCCATTCAAAAAAGAAATTTGCGGGGATCAGGCACCTGCGATGTTTCCATGACTCTCGCCAAGCGCCACTACTATCGAGCTTGTCGGAGCGGGCATTGATGGAGCTGAAGGCAGCCTTGGCCGTCTTTGACCAGTACGGCACCATGCCCCACTTCATGAATGCCAAGACACGTTCGCCCGTGTCATGGTCGAGCCGGACGACTGGCTGAATGCTCTCCGGGGAGATGTTGTACGACGGTGCAAGGCGGGTCGAGTTGATCTCGTAGTACTCATCATTGAACACATCGGTGTTGTGGGTATGGAACCACTCGGCGATCCGCTGTTTGTCCGCTCTCCGCCCGTACCGTCCGCACATAAAGCGAGAGTACCACCTTACAAATGGCTTACTCGATCCAGAATCATTCGCGCCAGGTTCACACTTTCGGACACCACCGAGGTCAGACGAGGAGAAGGGCGGCTTATATCCGGGTCTCGCGCCAGTCGAACGGCCGCGATGATCGCCGCGGCGATAACCAGAGTCGACTTCATTCGCGCCTGCTCTTGCATTTGCTCCGCCCAATCCTTTCGCTCCCGTGCGATTGCCCGTTTCATTTCTCCCATCAGATCAACCTGGATCGTGCCGGTCTGGCCCCGAGTTTGTACGAGAGCTTGCCCCGGAAGATCTCGGATGGAAGATAGCTTCTTTTCTCTCCGCAAAGCGGGCATTGCGCAGCAATCCACGAATCCGGCATCGTAGCTACCGGAGCCGGGATGTTCTCTCCGCACCTCTTGCAGTTGATCGTGAAGTCGCAGTGCAGAGTCTGCGGGAGGTTGAACATGAGTGCCAGTATAGGCGAATAAAGAGCGAATATGCAATGTGCATTTCTCCCCGGCTGCGGCCTGGTTATGTCACGAAGAACATGTATATGTGGACCTAATCCGAACGATCCAAATAGTTTAGCGTACTATCTGTTGATCTCCGGGCGATGATATGGCAGTATGGAAACCAAAGTGAACGGATCGCTATGCGAATTGCGTCTTCCCCCACCTTTCGCATTGCCGCCGGATTGCTGTCGGCCGTCCTGTTGAGTGTCGCCGGATATAAAGTCTTCTGGTGGTGGAATTCAAACTCTCCAGAGGCGCTGCTGAAGCAAGCCGACGAGATGTCATGGCTCAACAGCTGGATTGAGGCGGAACCTCTCTACCGGCAGGCCGAGCAGGAATTCACTCAAAGGCATCAGCTCTCAAAGGCTCTCTACGCGCGCGTCAGCCAAATGCCGGCGCACAGCGAATCCTCTACTTCAATTCCCGTCCAAATCGCCCTGCTTCTAAAAGATCTGGATCTCCCGGAAGCCAAAGACCCGGAAGTCCGTCTTCGCATCCTGACCATTCTGGGGATGCTCGAGGTGAATTACGACTCTGAGATGGCGCGCCAAACCTGGACGGAGGTACAAACCCTCGCGAATCGGCAGCATCATTATCTGCTGGTGGCGCGCGCGATGGGAGAGCAGGGCGTCGCCGCATTCCTGCTTGGGGACATTGCAACCGCGAAAAAGAATGTGGTCAAAGCATGGACGGTCGCGAAGGTTGTCGATCCAGGTGCTCACATCCGATACGCGAGCCTTTACGGCACGGGCCTGGTGGAATTGCACAAGTACCAGGAAGCCTTGGGACCTTTGGACGAGGCGATCAAAGTCGCCGGGAAGACGCGCGGGGCGGCGCATCCGACGATTGCCATCACAGCGAAAATCGAAGCTCTCAGCGGCCTTGGGGAAAACAAAGAGGCGCTGGCACTCACTGCCGAAGAGATGCAGAAGGTTTCGGCGCACCATCTAGCGGGACATCTGTTTGAGCTTTTTCAGGTGAGAGCCGGCGTGTACGAGCGCATGGGGCAATGGGATCAGGCCATATCCGACTATACGCAGGCCGCTCAATATGCGAAGCAGCTTTCGTATTGGCGCGGGCTGACCCAGCTCGACGGCTCGCTCGCCAAGGCCTATATTCAACGGGGAGAACTGCAACTGGCACTCGCCACGATCGATGAAGCGATAGAGGCAAATGAAAAGATCCCCGATGAACTCTACTTCGCGCCGCGGAATCTCGGGATCAAGGCCGAGATCCTGGCCCGCCTTGGCAACACAAAGGCATCGAACGAACTTTATGAGAAAAGCGCGGATCTGTTTGACGCCCTTCTCAGCAAGGTTCCGACACCAACTGTTGAACGCCAACTACTGAATGATCTCAGCGGCGTTTACGCGAGGTACTTCGTTTCTCTGAGCGACCAAGGCCGAATAAAGGACGCGTACCGCGCGATCGAGCGGGCGCGAGGCAGAGTGGAAGCACAAGGTCTTTCACATCACGAGGTCATTCTGCCGCATGAACCCAACGCCGCAGAACAGAACCTCACCAAACTCAATATTCAATTGCTGAACACAGACGATTCGGCCGCTAGAGCGCATATTCTTGAAGCCATTTACAGCACCGAACAGCAGTTCGGCACAGAGACGTCGTCAAATGATCCACCGCCAACGCCCGTCGCCTTGGGCGAACTTCAGCGCGAGTTAACCGGATCTGAGTTGCTTCTAGAGTATGTGCTCGATGATCTGAACTCCTACGCGCTCGCCGTGACCCGCAACTCAGTTCACCGGTATACTCTCCCTCCAAGAGACCAGCTTGAGAAGGAAGCGACCGAGTATCGCTCCACTCTGAAACAACAGAAGACCGATCCCGCACTAGGGCAGCGGCTCTACGACGGACTTCTTGGCGGCATCACAGAGCTCAAAGACAAACCCGACTTGATCGTGGTGCCGGATGGAAAACTCCACCTCTTGCCATTCTCGGCTCTGGTGGATTCCGGACAGTACGTTGTGACCTCCCATCTGGTCACAGTCGCGCCGTCGGGAACTGTACTCGACATGCTCCGACATCGATCCGATCAGGTCATTCGAGACGATCTTCCCTACGTCGGCGTGGCAGCGTGGATATCCAAGGCGCCACCGACCACACTTCTTGCCAGGGTTCACCGGGCCATCTCTGGACCCGAACGCAGCCAACTAGTCGCGCTGCCGGAGAGCCGCCACGAGGTCGAAACAATCGCGACCGACCTCCCGAAGCCCAGCACTATCCTTCTTGGCGATCGCGCAACAGAGACAAACTTCAAGCTGCTTCCACTGAGCCAATACACTGTTATTCACTTGGCTCTTCACGGATATGTTGATCCCGAGATACCAGATCGCTCCGCGCTCGTCTTCGCCCCAGAGAACCCGGCCAAGAATGATGGCCTTCTCCAGGTGCGCGAGATCAGAAACCTCCGGTTGAATGCCGACCTTGTGACGCTCTCGGCCTGTAACACCGGCGTAGGACCAGTGGGCGAGGAGGGCGCGGAAAACATAGTGAATGCGTTTTTTGAGGCGGGCGCTCAGAGCGTCGTGTCAACGCTTTGGGAACTTGAAGATCACGCGACCGCCCAACTGATGACCAACTTCTACGAGCATCTCAGCCGTCGTGAGGGAAAGGCTGAGGCACTCAGGCAGGCGCAACTCGAAATGCTCAAAGCAGGTTCGCCTCCGTACTATTGGGCCGGCTTCCAACTTGACGGCGAACCGAGCGGCACTCTCTTCAGCGAGACAAAATCGACAAATTCCTCCAGGAGCACCCGATGACCTTGAATCCGGCTACGAGTTCACTGCCTGTTCAACTCTCACCGCGTGATCGGCACACAATCCTCGAAAACGTTCTTGCCGCACTGCGCAAACGATTCTATTCGCCCGAAAAGCTGAACGGCGATTGGCAAGTCGCCGTTCAGCGCCACCGGACTCTAATCGAGAGCGCAGGAACTGAAGACGCATTTGAGAAGGCCATGAGCGATTTGTTGGCGGAACTGCACACCTCCCATTTGGGCTTCTTTCATAGCAGTGCCCGTCGAGCGTCGAGCCGGGCCGCACTGAGCGCAACCTACCTTGAAGACGAGACACCCTATGGAAAACGTTGGATCTTTCAGGATGTCCACGCAGGAGGCGCAGCAGCGATCGCCGGCATTGAACCTGGGGACATCCTTCTCACAGTCGATGGCCGGGAGATTACTCCGCCTGAACATCCCGTCTTCGCCATGGGCAAGCAGACAAGTGTGGAATTTGTTGACAGAAGTGACCAGCGACGCACTGTCTCCGTCGATGTAGCGCGGCCCAAGGGGAAGAAGATTCAATTCATCGAGCCCACCCTGGTCGAGGCGCGGCAACTCGGCGACGGGCTGGGCTACCTGAAGATCGCAATGTTTCCAGGAATGATCGGAGTAGAAGTTGCGAATGAAATATCAAGTGCGGTTGAGAAACTGGGCGCAATTGACAGCCTCATCATCGACCTGCGTGGTAACACCGGTGGAGGAATTGGTGCCCTTCGCGTAATGAGCCTGCTCACGCCGGATAGAATCCCGGTTGGGTTTGCCCTCGACAGGCGCTGTGTCACAGCCAATCTCGAATCAGAGAAACATAGTTTCCATCGATTCTCGCGAATTCCATCTTCAACGAAAACCCTTTGGCGGCTTGCCTTGCAGTTTGGGCCTGCAATGATAACGAAAAAGCCCATTGTGCTTCAAACCGAGGGGCTGGGCAAGAGACCATTTCACGGGAAGGTCGTTCTCCTGGTGAACCGCCATACCGCAAGTGCCGCGGAAATGATTGTAGCGTTTGCGCGAGAGAACCAACTCGCCACAATCGTCGGAGAGAAAACGGCCGGCCGTCTGCTCTCTGCCACCTCCGTCAAAGTTGGCAATGGCTTTCGGTTAGCGATGCCCACGGGAGCGTACTACGCATGGAACGGTTCGGTACTGGAGGGTACTCCCATCGAACCAGATGAACTGATCGACTTCAATTGGCAGGAACGACGGAGTGGGGTGGACGGCCAACTTGAACACGTCTTTAAATCAATTCGAGGTCATCTGATAGAAAGTACTTAGGCGAGTAATTAGCTTCAAGAACAAAACCGATCAAGGGATGCCAGAACACTCTGGGAGTGGAGGATAAAGCGAAAAATGGACTCAGAGGACATGGACCGCACAGTATCGTCAAATCCGTTCATCTACGACAAACTCAAAGGACTAGGGGTGAGCGCGAGCGTTTGGGATGATGTCCTTGATGAGTTGTTCGATGAACCATTCGGAAATATCTCCGGACCTTTTGGTTTTCTCTTGGCAGATTTGAACGGGAAGATTGGACCTCAGAGGCTGGACTACTCGCGGCCTGAAGCCATTTCCGACCACGAATACGTGCGGAACCTGTTGAGGCAATCTGTCGAAGAACTTTCTAGCGACCCCGAACTACCAGACGATGATGGATCCGATTGCGATGAAGCGATAAGAGAGTATTGGGTCCACCGCTCCTCTCTCAACTGATTCGTACCACGGCATTGAAAGAAGTGGAGCTGGTCGCCGGAAATCTGATGGGCGTTTGCCGTTACTGATCCTACTCATGCTGTTTCTCCACCGCTGGAAACGTGCTTCGGCGATTCGCACTAATCCCACATGCGTAATTGGAGCGAAGCCCGCTTTCTCGGTAGCGGTGCCGAAGGCGTGACTTCCGGACTGCCCGTGCCCCGTGCGGAATCTGGCTCCCCTGACGCATCTTGAGCTCTTGCTGCCCAAATCCAGTGTCGCTCGAACCCGAGCAACTCCTGCCGGAGACGCCAGAGCTTAAACTCAAACTAGATGCTCAACCGCGGCTATGCCTACACCACAATCATCAGCGGGAAATACCATGGACAACCCCTGCTCTCCCATTTGGCAAGCCTTTATCCCCACTCAACCCCACAAGTCTGGCAACAAAATCTGAACAACGGCGAAGTCACCCTTAACAGCGTCATCGCCACCGGAAGCGAATCGGTCACTTCAGGCCAAACCCTTGTCTGGAACCGTCCACCCTGGATCGAACCAGACGCTCCTCAGCACTTCGAAGTCCTGTTTGATGACCCCCATCTGTTGGCCGTCAACAAACCCAGCGGGCTGCCCACACTCCCCGGTGGCGGCTTCCTGGAAAACACCCTCCTGCGCCTGGTGCAAGAGCAATTCCCCAACGCAAATCCTGCCCACCGATTGGGCCGAGCCACCTCCGGCATCGTCCTTTTCGCGAAAACACCGCAGGCGGCCTCTCATCTAGAGGCAAACTGGAACACACCCAGAATTCAAAAAATCTACCGGGCGCTGGCTCAAAACATTGCACAGTACGACTCCTACGAAATCCTCACACCCATCGGCCTCGTACCGCACCCGCGCCTCGGTTCCGTGTGGGCCGCCAACCCAAGTGGCAAACCGTCAAAGTCACTGGCAAAAGTGATCTCACGCAGCGCAAGCAACACAACAAACGCGGGCACCACAACATTTGAGGTAAGTCTAAATTCGGGCCGCCCTCATCAAATCAGAATCCATCTGGCATCCATTGGGCATCCCCTGGTTGGCGATCCTCTATACGGATCAAATGGCCAGCCTCTTGAAGATCTCCCCGGCCTCCCCGGCGATGGAGGATATTTTCTGCATGCCCAATTTCTGAAATTCCAGCACCCCATCACCGGAGAAGAAATCAATCTTGAGGCAGCTTTGCCGGCCGTATCTTCAGCGCATCAGTAGGCTCACGGTGGGAATCAAATCATGGCGGCCATTGAAGCTGTGCGATGCCGGCATTCCCGAATCCTAAAGAAGCGAGTTTAATCGCACTCCGATGATAGTGGTTATCTTCCGTCTCCGGGCGGTTGCGCGAATCGTTGCTCATTGCAGAGCCTATGAGCAATAGTTGTGTAGTAGGCGAAATGTGAGCAACAGCCTGTTTTACAGGAATTGCCATGAGGATCGGGTTTCTTGGACTAGGCAACATGGGGACACCGATGGTGCTGCGGTTGCTCGCTGCCGGATACGAATTGTCGGTGTGGAATCGCAGCGAAGAGCGTACGAAGCCGCTCATTCACGAAGGGGCCATCGCTGCAGCAACCCCGGCTGAAGCCGAACTGGGCTCCGACGCTGTAATCACCATGCTTCTGGACGATGCGGCATATGAAGAGGTGCTTTTTGGCGTCCACAGGCTGATTGATGTGCTCTCACCCGGCGTGCTTCACGTCTTGTGCGGCACCATCAGCGTGGCCCTCGCTGAGCGGCTCACTGTGGAGCACGCGTGCCAGGGCATCGATTTTGTGGTAGCGTCTGTGTTTGGGCGGCCAAGCGATGCCGAGGATGGTCAGCTACGGATCATGGCGGCAGGCGCGGAGAAAGCGGTGGACCGAGCCCGCCCACTGCTCGCGACGTTCTCCCGAGAGATTACTGTGGTCGGCAAAGAGCCGCAGCAGGCGTATGCGATCAAGCCCGGGACAATTTTCTCGCCGACACCATGATTCCTTCCCGCGGCGAGGAACTCTTCTTTGCAGCCCAGTAGCGAGTCGAGCTTGAGGGACTATTCAAGTTCCAGCCCCGGTCCTATCGTCGCCGATCCATCCAAACTCTGGCCGGTGACCGACAACTCTTTCTTTGCCTTGCTGACAGATCCGCCTGCGCTTGCCAAGTTGCGAAATAATAGAGCAGATGCCAATAATGAAGGATCAGCTGGACGCGATTGGGTTCGATTTCGGCACTACAAACAGTTCAGTCGCGCTTTTGGCCAAAGATTCCAAGGTGCACTTTGCATCATTCCTGTCGCTTGGTTCCCAGGTAGAATCCTTTCGCTCGGTTCTCTATCTTGAACAGTCTAGAACGGGAATAGGTCCCCGGAAATCGCACGTCTTCACAGGTCCCGCCGCTATCGAGCGGTATCTTCAGGCCGAGGAAAAGGGCCGCCTCGTTCAGTCGCTCAAGTCGCACCTTTCCAGCCGATCGCTTACCGGGACGGAAGTCTTTGGCCGCCGCTACAAGTTAGAAGACCTGATAGCCCGTATGCTTGGCGATTTGCGCAAACATGCGGCAACGCAATTTGAAAGGCCAATCCACTATGCCATGGTGGGCCGCCCAGTTCGCTTCGTCGGCTCGGAAACACCGGAGGATGACGACTTTGCCGTTACGCGGCTACGAGAGGCATTTGCGGCTGCGGGTTTTGAACGCGTGGATTTTGAAATGGAACCGGTTGCGGCCGCTTGCGCCTACGAGGCTGCACTTGACCACGACGAATTGATTCTGATCGGCGACTTTGGCGGCGGCACCAGCGACTTCTCGCTGCTTCAGGTCGGTCCTGGCGTACGCCGCCGCGGACGCACACCACAGGATCTGCTCGGCAATAGCGGAGTGGGGCTTGCGGGAGACGCCTTCGACGCCCGCATCGTTCGCAAACTTGTCTCACCCGCACTTGGTTCAAACTCTGAGGCACGCTCACTGAATAAACTGCTGCCCGCTGTGCCGGCGTGGATTTACGGTAACCTCGAGCGCTGGCACTATCTCTCCTTTCTGCGCACCAACTCCGTGCGCGAAATACTGAAAAGTGCGCGCATTCGTGCGTTGGAGCCGGAGAAGATTCAGGCCCTGATTACGCTCATTGAAGAAGACCTTGGCTACCAGCTTCACCAAGCAGTGCAGGAGGTCAAGTTCGAGCTGTCGCACAGTCAGAGTGCCGAATTTCGCTTTCGCGACGGCGGTATGGACCTGCGCATCCCAATCACGCGTCGTGAGTTTGAATCCTGGATAGAGAATGATTTGCAGGCCATCGAAGATTCGATTGACAAGCTCCTCAAAGCCTCCGGCCTCCATCCCCGTGCGGTCGACCGCGTTTTCCTTACCGGCGGAAGCTCATTCGTGCCCGCAGTGCGCCGCATCTTCGAGACTCGTTTCGGCAAGGACCGAATTCGCGGCGGCAATGAGTTTACCTCCGTCGCCCACGGACTCGCCCTGCGAGCGGCGGAGTCATTGCGCCAAACCTCGTAGCGGGACGAAGCCAGACATGAATTATTGCGAAGTAGTTCCTCCCGTGTTGCCGATCCTCCCACAACCCTAGTTTTTTCTTTGACTATTGATTTTGCCTAGACTCTACCCAAGAATCCCTAAGGGACGCTATTGAACAGCGCGGCGAGCTTCTTCATTGCTGCATTTTCGCGGGTCACTTCACCGGTCTCTCGACTGTGCAAAGCTATCTCTGCGGCGATTGAGCGACCGAGAATTCGCTGATCAATATTTCCAAACGACCCAGGCACGAGGCTTCCTAACCAACCGACCCAGGCCGGGGTATGAGAGTTGCCGGCAATGATGCCGGGACGAAATATGGCGAGGCGGGCAAAACCGATGTTGCGCACCGTGTCTTCCTTCATGCCCATTACGCGAACATATCGAAACCGGCTGCGAGCTGTGCTTCCTACCGCAGAAAGTAGGCAAAACTGGGCGATTCCGGCGTCATGGCAGCCACTCGCAAAGGCACCGACGACGCCGAGTTCAAGTCGTTTCAATTCTTCTTCGCTCCAGCGCGCCGATCCAGAACCGACACCGACACAGCTTACGGCGCTGACGGGACCTTGGCTCAAAACTTCGCGGGCAAGGACGGCAGTGCGCTCGGCAAAGTCAGCAGCGCCGGTATCTAGAACGACGCTGCGTACCCGCGATCGTGGCACGATGGGCTTTCTGGTGATCATTACCACTTCCCGGCATTCCGGAATTGCTAGCAGCTCTGCGACCGCTGCACCGCCGACTTGTCCGGTACCACCGAGGATAATTGCAGCGAAATTCTGCTTCACAAATAGGACCTCTGCTTACGTAAAGGATGCGACATCCCCGTTCACACCAAGACGAAGCATCCTTGTTCTTGGTTCCAAATTGAGACAGTGAGTCATGGCTTTTCTCAATTGGCGCCAGTTAACAGGCCAATCCGCGTTTCTGGGACCGGCTGCCCTCGAAACGTGCATCAGCGATTGTTGTTAACAGTGGTTGGTGTCCTTCCGATGTCTCGGAAGGTTTCCGATTTGCCTCCTGGTTGCATCAGAGTCGTGGACCCATTGCGGGTGCAGGTTATCTATTTGATTTGCAAAGGATAGTAGTATGAGGCCTGATCCTGCTCGTGGGTCGTGGCCAGGAAATACGCTCCCGCCTTGGCGGTCCGGAGATCCAGTTCAACAACTACTGATTCGTGGTCGCCATCGGTCGTCGCCGGCACGCTTTTCTGGGCCACCACGCCATTTCCATCTTGATCCTGGGTGACCGCCACAGCGTATTGGCCTGGAGGGCTGAACCGCGGGAGGATGACCGTCAGCCTAACCAATGCAGCCGGCAGCGACACAGACTGCAAAGAACCGGGCTGGGTGCCTCGGATCGTGCCGGCATCCCACAGATTTATGGTTTCCGATACCGCGGCCAAATTCGCCGATGGAAGTTCCGGGTGCATTCCGTGGCGAGCGACCATAATGACCACTGCGGCTATCACCGAGCAAACTGCTACAGCGGTTACGAGCGCCCGCTTTCGCGAGCGATTCTCCTGCCGGAAGACCCTAAGCCGGCTCAAGCATGTGGGACAGTTGGCCGCGTGGTCGATTCTCGGGTCCGATAGTTCGATCCGCCTGGCTCTTCGAGCCAGATCCCGAAGAAAGGCATCATCAGGGCACGGACCGGTGGGAGTCGTTTCACCGGCAAGCACCCGCTCCTCGTGGCGCTGCGCAAGCCATGATTCAAAACGGTCCTCGGCGCGCGAGGGCCTAGACCAACTCAGTCGCATTTGGGGGAATCTCCAGGCGGGGAAAGGCTGCGGAGCACCATCCCCAGTTCTCGAAAGTATGCACGACGCACTGCGCCATGGTCCATCTCAAGTTTTCCACCGATCTCTCGCCACGTAAATCCGAGCCGGCGCCGGTCAAAGATCGATTGTGCCGTTGGCGAAAGGCGCGAAACCAATTCTCTTTCAAAGGTTCTCTGGTCCACATCCGAATGGCTAACTTGAAGCTGCTCCATATCGTACATCGCACCGGACAGCGTTTCACGGCTGCGCTTCGCCGCCAGTTGCTTGGCGCGGCGCCGGAGGACGCTCCTGAGGCGGGCATTCAGCTTTTGTTCGGAGGGATCGCTGTGGCGCACAAGGTATTGAGATGCGTTGTGAACAGCGTGGTCCATCAAATCGATTGCCGCATCCTCGTCATTGAGATGCGCCCAGGCGCACAGGTATGCGTATGGCCATGCTGCTTGGGCAGCGGCCTCCAACTTCTGATCCGTGGCCGGATGCCCAGTCGAATAGGCCCAGCTCCAAGTCAGCTCTTTCCAGTTACGACGTCTTGGCGGCATTCGCGAGTGTGTGCTCGGGGGGGAGATTGACCACCAGTTAACTCGTAGTATAGACGGACCTTCCGCTGCTAAGTGTCGGCAAAATGTAACCTCCCTGCCACAAAACCCGTTCTCAGGTGCCTTTACTAGGTAGAGGGACCTTTTTGCGGAATCCCAGGGGAACCCGGACGAGACCCCTGGGTCCGGCGGCACGGAATGGCCCTCAATGCAACTTCAAGCACTTTTGAAAATGACCTTCCTGGCCGCGAGAAGATCAGCATCGAGGCGCGTATGGCAACTCTCCCCAAATTGCCGGAGCGCTCCCCAGTGTGGAGTGCGGAAGCCATGGCCATGGCTGCTCAGGCCAAGGTGCTTTCTGGATCCAAACTTGAGCAGCTTGTAGTCCGCCTACAGCGCCACAGCGGGCGCCCAAAGGAAGCCTGCTGGCGCTTCATCATCCAGTACGGAATCAAAGGACGGCAAGATCATCGACGATGGACCGAGGACGAGGTTGAGATCGTTCGCGAGGAACTTGTGAAGCGATCGATCGAAGAGGTCGCGAAGAAAGTCAATAGGACACCGAAGGCGGTCCGCAATATGCTGAAGAGAAATCACCTCAGCTTGCGCGATATCCGGTGCGATCTGTTTTCAGTGGAGAGCCTTGCAAGTGCTCTCCGAGTCCGTAAAGCGGAGGTCGGCTTCTGGATTGAACAGGGATGGCTCCAGGCATCCATTTCCAGCCGCGGAAAGCGGAAGTCCTACGTCATCACCTCGGAAGCTCTGATGAGCCTCTACAAGCGCCATCATGCCGATGTCTTGAAGCGCGGCATTCCGAATCTGGCCCTCTTCGAGGCGTACGTCCAATACTGTTTTTCTCCGAAGCACACGGTTGGAGAACAGCTGCTCGATGTCCGGCGGGACAAGCGCGAAAGAGCCGCATATGCAGCAGCCGTTGGGGGCGAAAGGTCCAGCGATGAAGAGAAGGAGGTCGATGAAGACGATGAAGACGATCAAGACGATGATCAAAGCTATGGCATCGCAATGGCGCAAACGCATGAGATTGGAGGAGTCCCGGGCACCCAAAATGAGTGATGTTTGGTACAGCTGCGATGCGGGGCCAAATACTGGATCGGGTGCCAGAAACATCGGATTCTGGACCACCTGAACTGGCACGCGGTCGAGACTTGGCTATATCATTCTTATCCTTTTTCCCCAAAGCCGAACAGTGCGTTCAACTCCGCATACCCAACCGCCTGTTCTGCAAACCGGAACGTCCCTTGAGAACTCATCTCGCGGGCGGCATCAAGAAATGCTCCCAGTGCCACACGGGAAAGTGCGCTCCCCACACTGACGCGTTTCACACCCAAGGTGGATAGCGCGATCAGATCAAGTCCAACGCCGGGAATCCCCATCAGGATGTTCACCGGGCGATCCACGGAGCTGACGAGTTCGCGAATATCCTCACGTGTGCGCAACCCTGGCGCATACAACACATCTGCGCCTGCTTCCTGGTACGCCTGCAATCGTTCGATGGTGTCTTTGAGATTTGGGCGGTCATACAAATAATTCTCTGCGCGGGCAGTCAGCATAAATGGAAACGGCAGTCCGTGCGCCGCCTCCGCTGCGGCCCGAATACGATCGGCGGCAAACTCCTTGTCGTAGATCGGCTTGTCCACACATCCTGAGGCATCTTCGATCGAACCTCCCACAGCGCGAGCCTCGGCGGCCATGCGAATGCTCTCCGCGACTATCTCCGGCGAATCGCCAAAGCCATTCTGCAGATCCGCACTCACGGGAACGCCCACAGCGGAGACAATGGAGGCGATGTGCGCAATCATCGCGTCGCGGTTCACAGCGCCATCCGGCTTCCCAACAGAAAACGCGTAGCCCGCGCTCGTGGTCGCGAGAGCCGGAAATCCAAGGCCAGCCAGAAGACGCGCGGTGCCGGCATCCCAGGGATTCGGGATGATGAAGGCGCTATCTCCATGATGCAGATCCCGGAACAAGCGCCCCTTTTCAGACTGTGACTGCATCGATCATCTCCCTTCCGCTGAAATAGGAGGAAGGCAGAATGTTCTGTCTACCACCTCGACGAATGTTCTTTCCTCCCGAAGAATCAGCCGCTTGCTCTGGGCCAGGGCAAAGTTTGCCCGGCCCTCCTCATCTTCCCGCAGGTGCCTCCGGTAAGCCTCATAGGATGCGAGACTGTCAAAGGCGATCAATCCCCACGCCACATCGTTGGTGCCTTCATGCGGTAGGAAATACCCGACAAGGCGCCCTCCGCATCGGGGAATGATATGGCCCCAGTTCTCGGCGTACTTCTTGAATTCTTCCCGTTGGAACGGGTCGATCTGATAGCGAATAAAACATGTAATCATCGTGGGTCGTCCTCCAGCAAACTTGAGAATGGCGAGAAGCCGCGTTGCGTCCGTCCGCGGGAACGTAGCCAGAAATCCTGCGATGGCTTCGCTGCGATTGATTCGCACCGCTCTCATGGAAATGAGTATGGCAGTTGCCGAACGGGAACACTTCGTCTAATGTCAAAGTATGAATGCAGCATCCGGGACCGAAGCAACTCTCTCCAGAATTGCAGCCGCGATAGGAGAACCCGCGCGCACGCGCATGCTTCTGAGTTTGATGGATGGACGGTCACGCACAAGCACGGAGCTCGCCATGCTTGCCGATGTAACTCCTTCGACCGCAAGCGTTCATCTGGGCCGGTTGAAGGACGAAAAGCTGGTCAGGGTTTCTGCGCAGGGGCGTCACAAATACTACAGTCTTGAAGGACGCAGCGTTGCCCGTGTGCTGGAAGAGCTGAGCGTTCTGGCCGGTGGCAGCAGCAAAGGCTTTGAGCCGAACACGCCGGAGTCACTGCGCAGGGCGCGCACCTGCTACGACCACATCGCGGGAGCGCTCGCTGTTGCGATCCACGATCATCTCCATCAAGAGGGCTGGCTGTTTTCCAATCCCCAAATTGGTCCCAACACATATGAGATGACTGGCGAGGGTACGAAGAAACTGGCATCTATTGGTATTGATGTTGACGAAGCCCGTGCGCTTCGGCGCAGGTTCGCCTACGGATGTCTCGACTGGAGCGAGCGCAGACCGCATATTGCCGGCGCATTGGGAGCCGTGCTTCTAAAGCACTCTTTGGAAAAGAAATGGGTTGTCAGGGACCTGGACAGCCGAGCCCTTTCCATCACCAAGTTCGGTGAGCGCGAATTCCTTCTGCGGCTTGGACTGAAACTTTGAGCGAAGCTGGTACATACCCTTTTTCACTGCGAGCGGATTGCACATCAATGGCGCATCGGCAAAGACATCAATACGTCCAGCGATGAGTTCGGCCGTCTCCACCTTCATCTCATTCCATTCAAATGTGAGCAATTGCGCTAGTCTCCCAGCACTTGGGAACTAGACCAGCTCTTGACCAATTCTCCTAGCCGATCCAGGGCCTCAGGAAATTTGTCGGTCATGGCGGCGAAGCCTAGGCGGAAATGCTGCGGTGCATCGAAGCAGTCTCCGGGCGCAAGTAAGATGCCCTGCTCTGCCGCCGCCTGACAGAAGCCGCGGCTGTCTTCTCCGCTCATGAGCCAGGGAAATGCAGTCATTCCGCCGCAAGGACGAATCCAGCCGATCGTCTCCTGATGCTCGGACATGAAATGGTCAAGCTGCCGAAGATTTTCACTGGCCACTTTCTGAGTTCTGCCGAGCACAGCATCGCGGTGGCGCATGGCGAGCTCAGCCAGAAATTCGCCGGCTGTATTGTTAGTGATGGAAAAATAAGAGCGCGCATTCCAGTAATCCTTGCGGCGTTTTGGATCGTGCTCGATCATCCATCCGGTTCGGACTCCCGACAGAGGAAATGCCTTCGAGAAATCATGGATCACCGTGGCGTGGGGCAGACGGGCGGCTGACATTGTCGGCTGCCCATGAAAGATAGGATGATAGACTTCGTCGCTGACCAATTGAATTCCACGGGATGACGTGAATCCGTGCAGGCTGTCCAGCTCCTCATCGCTGATCGTGGCGCCTGTTGGATTGTGCGGGCTGTTGACCAGGATCAGTTTGGTATCCCGATCCGCAAGTTTCTTGATTTCTTCTATATCGATGCGGAAGCCGTTCTCCTTCCGAACCGCGTAGTGGCGAGTCTCAAGCCGTAGCGACTCAGGCAAGGCCGAGAATGTGGCGAAGCCCGGTTGGGGCAGGATGACATTGGCTCCCGGCTCCGCAACCAACCACATGAGGATCAACAATGCCTCTGATGCGCCCGTAACGACTTGCACGGCGTCTGCATCTACTCCGTGCATCTCGGCGATCGCCGAACGTAAGCCATCGGCGCCTGCGGGCCGGCTGTAAACCACCTTGTGATTCAGGAAGCGCTCGCGTTCCTCGTCTTTGGCAAGGTTCAGAATCTCGTTCAAGGTCCAAGCCGGTCCGGTACTGGCAGCAAGATTGAAGTCGATGCGGTGTTCGTAGGTGTCTAGCCACATATCCAGCAGGAAGGGTTTCAGTTGCATGCCTAACCTCAGGAAATTGGATCGACTGGTTATCAGGTTGGCTTCAAAATAATATGGTGCTCCCAGCCCGGCTCCATCGCCGAGCCGGGCGTTCTGTTTGCAGCTCGGTCTATTGCGCGGTCTCGATCTGCGCCAATGCTTGCTTGAGGTCAGCGATCAAGTCACCGGTGTCTTCCATACCGATACTCAGCCGCACCAAGCGGTCACCGTATGACAAACTGCCGCGGGTGTGATTCAGGTTGTAGGTCACGGCTAGGCTCGTAGTCCCCGCCCAGCTATAACCGATCTCAAACAGATCGAGCGCATCGACGAAGGCGCGCACCTCGGCGCCGCTGAACCCCTGGCGAAAGACAAAAGAAAACAGACCGTTCGCCCCAGAGAAGTCGCGTTTCCAGAATGCATGCCCGGGGCAGCTTTCAAGCGCGGGATGCAGCACTGTTTCGACCTCCGGCCGCGAGGAGATCCACTTGGCGATCGTCAACGCCGAAGCTTCTGCGTGGTGCAGCCGCACGGCCAGTGTCTGGAGCCCGCGCAGTGCCAGGCTGCATTCATCGGGAGAGACAGACATGCCCGTGCGCGCCCGCGTCTCGCCGAGGCGCTCGAGCAGTGCCTCATCGCGGACGGTGACCGAGCCCAACAGCAGGTCGCTGTGCCCGCCTACGTACTTCGTCAACGCCTGCACGGAAACGTCCACGCCGTGCTCGAAGGCCTTGAAGAGCACGCCCGCTGCCCAGGTATTGTCCATCGCCACGATCACGCCATGCGCGTGCGTCGCGGCGGCAATCGCCGGCACGTCCTGCACTTCCATCGTGATCGAGCCAGGACTCTCCACCCAAATCAGGTGCGTGTTCGGGCGGAAGTGCTCCGCGACTTTGGCCCCGGCATCCGCTGGATAAAAAGAAGCTTCGACGCCAAAGCGCTGGAGCAACTTGATGGCCAGCAGCCGGTTCGGCACATAGGCGGTTTCCGGGATCAGCACGTGGCTGCCTGCCGAGAGCATCGCCATGTCCACAAGCGTGAGAGCCGCAAGGCCGCTGGGAACAAGCAGTGTCCGCGTGCCGCCTTCGAGTTCGGCAATGCGACCCGCAAGAGCAAGAACGGTCGGCGTGCCGTGAATGCCGTAGGTGTATCCAACCTCGTCTACATTCCACCCGCCCACAGCGGAGTCGCAATCGGGAAAAACGACCGTTGAGGCGCGCTCCACTGCAACACTTAGCGCCCGGAAGCCTCCGGGCACTTTGGTGCCGCTATGAATGAGCTTGGTTTGCCAGTTCTGGGCCATCCGAAAGTCTGCTTTCTGCCGGCGGCAATCGACCCCTGCCAACGATTCAATATAGCGCAGCGAAGCTCTTGCTTACTGGGATAGAGGACAGGAAGCTTGCCGCGGCTGATCCTGCCGAGACAGCCTGCCGTACCTTCAGCGAACAGCAACCGAGAGCGAACTAGTGCTTTCGATGGCCTGCTGAACGTCGGTCGTCAGATCGTCTATGTGCTCCAATCCGACGCTAAGACGAACGAGTCCGTCTGTGACGCCGCGGGGTTCGCGCAGTTCTCTGGGAATGCTGGCATGCGTCATGGTCGCTGGATGGCAGCAGAGCGACTCGACGCCTCCCAGGCTCTCGGCCAAGGAAAAGACGCGCAGTTGAGAACTAAAGGCGGTAGCGGCCTCCAGCCCACCCTCCAGTTCAAGACTGAGCATGCCACCGTATGCGTGCATCTGCCGACCGGCAAGCGCGTGCCCCGGATGCGATGGAAGACCAGGATAGATGACGCGGCGCACGGCAGAGTTCGCCTCGAGATAACGGGCAAGAAAGTGTGCATTCTCGCAGTGGCGTTGCATGCGGACAGGAAGTGTTTTGATGCCGCGCTGGATCAAATAAATGTCGAAGGGACCAGGGACGGCGCCACGAGCGTTTTGCAGGAAGTGTATGCGCTCCAGAAGTGGGCCGGAACGCGCGATTACGGCGCCGCCGATCACATCCGAGTGACCGCCCAGATACTTCGTGGTGCTGTGCACCACATAATCGGCGCCCAGCGCGATGGGCGTTTGCAAGTACGGCGTGGCGAAGGTGTTGTCGACTACGGTCACAAGGCCGTTGCCGGAGGCAAGCCGGCTCAGGCCAGCAATGTCAAGGATGTCGAGCAGTGGATTGGTGGGGCTTTCCAGCCAGAGCAGGCGCGGCCGTTTCAGTGATCGAAGGGCCGCTTCAAAAGCGCCAGTTTCGGCGCTTTCAGCAAATGCCACTTCGATGCCGAGCGGACGGAAGATCTTGTCGAGCAAGCGGAACGTGCCGCCGTAGAGATCGTGCGAGGCGACGACGCCATCGCCAGGACGCAGAGTGTCGAGTACTGCTGAGCAGGCGGCCAGTCCGGAAGCAAATGCGGCGCAGGCTTCGCCACCTTCGAGCGATGCCAGGCTTGCCTCCAGATTGGAGCGTGTGGGATTACCGCTTCGCGAGTAGTCGTAGCCGCGATGCCGCCCGGGAGCTTCCTGGGTGTAGGTCGAACTCAGATAGAGTGGCGGAATTGTTGCTCCGGTCGAAGGATCGGGCTCCTGGCCCACATGAATTGCTCGTGTTTCAAATTTCATCGCGACTCTCCATAGTTAGGCTTGGTGCGACCAACGCGTTCGTAGAACTCCATGAGGTCGGCTCGCGTAATCAACCCGATGAGCAGTCCGTCGCGCACAACGGCAACGGCTGTATTGCCCGACAGAAGCAGTCGGTAGACCTCTTCCAGCAGCACACCGGCATCGACGCGCTCCAGTGGACGAGCCATCACATCACGCAGTGCGACCTTACCGGTATCGACGCCGCGATGCTGAGCATGAACAATTGTGATCTCCTGCACGGCGCCGACCATCACGCCGTTGTCCAGAACCGGCAACTGCGAGATGCCGTGTTCGCGAAAGATGTCCGCGGCACGTTGCAGGTTATCGTCCGGTAGCAAATAGATCAGTTTGCCCTCGCGGTTGAGCGTGGTGAGCACGTCGCTGGCGGTTGTGAACTCGGGCGTAAGATCGAGAAAGCCGTTCTGCGCCATCCACATGTCGTCATACATTTTGCTCAAATAGTTACGTCCCGTGTCGGGGCAGAGAGTAACGATGAGATCCTCGGGCGAGCAGCGCAGTGCATAGCGAAAGGCAGCGCTGAGCGCGGTTCCGCTGGAACCGCCGAGCAAGATGCCGTCTTGGTGTGCAACTTGGCGGGCAGTGTAAAATGACTCGGCATCACCGACGCGAATCCATTCATCGATCACCTGCGCGTTGAGCGTGTTGGGGACGAAGTCCTCACCAATGCCCTCGACCTTCCACGACCCCGGCGCACCGCCACTGAGAATCGAGCCTTCGATGTCGGCGCCGATTACGCGAATCCTCGGATTGCGTTCCTTGAGGAAGCGGCCGGTGCCACTGAGAGTTCCACCTGTTCCGGCCGAGGCGACAAAGACCGTGATGCGTCCTTCAGTCTGCTCCCATATCTCCGGGCCCGTCGTTTCATAGTGTGCCTGTGGATTGGCAAGATTGGTGAACTGGCCTGCTCGCCAAGCACCCTTAATCTCTCGTGCCAGCCGCTGCGCCACGCCGTTGTAGCTTTCCGGCGAATCGGGTGCAACATTGGTCGGCGTAATGACGACTTCGGCACCGTAGGCACGTAGCAAGCGCACTTTATCGTTGCTCATTTTGTCGGGGAGTACAAAGATGCAGCGGTAACCACGCACGGCGCTTACCAGCGCCAAGCCCAGGCCCGTATTGCCTGCAGTGGCTTCAATCACCGTGCCTCCAGGCTGTAGTAACCCGTTGCGCTCAGCCTGCTCGATCATGCGCAAAGCGACACGATCCTTGGCACTGCCGCCAGGATTGAAAGATTCGACTTTGGCGTAGACGGCCGGCGCGAGATTGGCCGCCGAACGATGCAATCGCACGAGGGGCGTGTTGCCGATTGTTTCGAGAACGCTGTCGCTCAAACCGAGGTGCACCGATTCGATCTGGGTGTCGATCATTTGGGTTCTCCTGCATGAAACTCCGGCACTATGGAACGCCGGAGCTTCACGCGTTCGCTGGTTAAGTGCTATTTAGAACTCAAAACGCAATGCAACCTGACCCGTGCGGTTGCCTGCATTTTCGGCGGTTTGCGTACTCGTGGTTTGACCGAATGTGCTGGCGTTGGAAACGTCAATAGTTGGTGGCGCCCAGTTGATGTGGTTGGGAAGATTGGTGAATGTCGTCTCGAAGTGCAGTTTCTTGCCCTCACCCAAGGAGTATTCCTTGGACAGACCCGCAGCCACGGCAATCGTGCCTGGGCCGACAAGACTTCCCACGCCTGCATTGCCGTCGCGGCCAGTGTTATTGGGGTTAACGGATCCGTCGGGAAGGTAATAGCCGTAAACGCGTTTCAGCGCATTAATGTCGTACCACTTAGACGACGTGTGATTTGAGATATTCGGGTTGCCTACGCGATCTGGACGAGTGGCAGTCTCATGGCACCCGGCGACAGGAGCCTCGACGCCGATGTTGGCTGGATCGTCAGTAATGGCCTCAATAGGAGTTTGAAAGGGGCCTGTTTGGAAGAGGCTAATGGTGCTCAATTGCCAACCACCAAGCAGGGCGTTGACAACATGGTTTGAGTCTTTCAGCAACAGCTTTCCACGGCCCACAGGCAGTTCGTAGAGTCCTGTGACGAGCAGGCGCTGGCGGCGGGTAGCGAAGTCGTTGCCACGATCACCGCGGTGGTCGTATTTGTTGGTGTAGGTGGCGCCAGCCTCATAAGGAAAGCCGGGGATCAGCTGTGCAGTGCCTTCGGCGTTGGTAAGATTCTTGGCGAAGGTATAGCCGGCTTGGAAGGTCAAGCCGTCATGCGAGTGATGATTGATTTCAGCCTGGAGAGCCTGATAATTGGCGCCTGCGTTGTTGCCTAACATATGAACCATATCCCAATTTGCCCAGGGACGGTTCATCGAGTCGTAGGGACCAAGGCTTGGCTTGACTTGGTTGATGTCTTCCATGTTTTCCAGACGGTACGAGTTCATGCCGATATAGCTCAGCCGTGCCACGGTGCTCGAATGCAGTTCGCGTTCGAAGGTCAGGTTCCACTGAGCATTGATGGGATCGCGCAGATGCGGATTGACACCGCACATAAACATCGCCATGCCGATTGAGCTATAACCGCTGCCGGAATAGGCATTGGGGAACTTGAACAACGGTGAAGTTCCAGGTGTGACGCCCGAACCAGTGAAGTTGTTGTACGACTCAGTATTAGCCGTATGCACGCCGGAGAGAAGCTGAGCACGAGTGCCGAATCCGCCGGCGGTGAACAGGCCGATACCAGCGCGTACTACAGTCTTCGAGTCGGCGAAGGGGCGGTAGGCTACTCCCAGACGAGGATTGAAGTTGGCATAGTAATTTGTTCCCAATCCCTGCCCCAGGCCAGCCTGGCTAGCGGTCTCAAAGCTGCTGCAAGGATACGAACTGTCAGTGTAAATCGAACTGGAGTAATACGCGCTGGTGGAGCAAAGGTTGATGGAGTTCAAAAAGCCAACCGAAGGAGCCAGGGTATGATCGGGGACGATCACGTCACCCTTTGCAAAATCGAAGTTCGTGATGTTGCCGTTCTCTTCCCAGAACGGCGGGTGCAATTCCCAGCGCAGGCCTACGCTGACAGTTAGGCGGTTGGTCGCCTGGTATTCGTCCTGTGCGAAAAACCCGAGGTGGTTAGAGTGGGCCTTCAGGTTAGGGCCGGTGGTGGCGTTGTAAGTGTTGTAGGGTAAGCCAAGCAAGAAGTCGCCGAAGGCATTTCCGGAAAAGCCCGCCTGCTGAAAAGTGAACTGGCCAAAGTCGTCGCCGTTGGAAAAGTGCTCAACCTCGTGATAGCCCAGAAGGTGTGCATCGCCGCCGAATTTAATCGTATGGTGATTAAGAATCCAGGAGAGGTTATCGGAGAACTGCAGAGTAGACGATTGAGTGGCACCCGCCACAGCATGTCCGAAGGCCGTAAAGCTATCGCCATTGCTGAAGTCAAGCCATGGGAATCCGCCGTCAGTCGGATGTTGCGACAGGTCCAGGCCGGTGATGCCGACACTGTTGAGTACCGCTGCGCCTTCGAGGGGAAACTTCTCGTCGCTGTTCCAGTAGCTAAAGCCAAAGCGCGCTTCGTTGAGAAGGTGCGGGGAGATGATGTAGTTGTGAGAGACGGTCAAGCTGCGGTTCTTTTCAGGAACTTCGCTGGTAGGCAGGAATTCGTTGCTTGTCTTGCTATCGATATTCTTCCAACTCCAGCGGCCAAAGATCTGCTGCTTAGAGGTCAGGGTTCGGTCGATGCGAATATCGTAGCCATTGGTGTCGGTTGGGGTGGCGATGTTGGGACGGTAATTGGACACCGTATCGTTTGCATACTGCGGCGAAGCGTGCGGAATATAGGACAGAAGCTTTTGTGCGACTGGACTGATGGCAGTAATCGTGTTGTTGGTATAGCCGACAAGATTACCCGGCGTGGACGCAAAAGGGTTGATTAATTGCGTACTCGTTTCGCCGGTCGGAGTGTAATTGAAAGTGAGCGCGCTCAGATTGCCGTTGCGCTCCTCTTCGCTAGGAACAAGGAACTGTTCAGCGGTTTCCTGGTGGAGTCGACTCCCCTCGTAGTCTACAAAGAAGAAAGTACTTTTCTTGCCGCCGAGGAAACCGGGGAGCGCCAGCGGGCCGCCCAAGCTGCCGCCAAAAGTGTTGGCAACCTTCTTCGGTTTGCTCGTCGAGCCGAGCACAGTAGCGTCCAGAGCTGCATTTTGCAGATAATCGAATCCGCTTCCGTGGAATCTATTGGTGCCGCTCTTGGTAGAGAAAGTTACATCGCCGACCTGGGCAAACTCAGCGTTGTTGTCTACCGAGGAAACCTTGAACTCAGCAATTGATTCGGTGGAAGGATAGGTGTTCTTGAGTGGACCAGAGTGACGGACGTTATCTGTGCTAATGCCATCGACGGTGAATTGCACGCTGGTGGGCATGACCCCACCGACCGAAATCTTGCCGCCGTTATCCTGCTGCACGCCAGGAGCAGCCTGTATGGCCGCCAGAGGACTCGTTGTTGTTCCTCGGTAGTTGAGTGGCAGTTCACTAACTTGCGTACCGTTTAAGCTTGCGGATATTGTTGCATTTTCAGTATTGACAGTAGCGTAGTCTGCCAAGACCTCAACGGTTTGAGAGCTAGACTGCACTTGCAGTTGCAGACTAATACGGCGTTCCTGGCGAGCGTTGAGTTGAATGTTTGAAAGAAGTGTGCGCGTGAAGCCAGCGGCCTTGGCGGCCACTTCGTACTTTGCCGGCTTGAGGTTTAGGGCGACAAACTCTCCATGCTCATCGCTTACCAACTGCAATACTTGGTTTTCGTCCACGTTGCGTACCTCAATCGAGGCCTTGGAGATAGCCGCGCCAGTTTGGTCTGTGATGACGCCGATGATACTGCCGAAAGTGGATTGTCCGTAGCCCAGAGCGGAAAACAATACCAGAAAAATGAAAATTGAAAAGGCATGAAGCAAGTGATTACGCATAACATCTCTCCTTGTGAGGTCGAGCCATTGCAAGTTTCTGACTGGACACCTGCCTTTTGAAGGCACGCTACGCGCATTGAACTTGATTGGAGATTCGGCGCGTTGCGGTACGGCATCGGCAACGATATGCGAGGAGTATGCGCATCGCTCAAAGGGTTTCCCACGAATGGGGGACGGGCGGGGTCTTTCTATGAAATCAGCGCGAACAGCACGCGCAGCCACGACCCGGCTCAGCGATGCGCCATCGACAACAACAATGTTTTAATAAATAGTTCTGCATGTCCGTTCTCATACTTCTGTGAAAAACGTTATTGAACAGCACTCAAAATCATGCTGTAAATGTCTTCAATCAGGCGCAGCGCGCCGTTGTAGCCAAAGTACGATCCGCTGGCTACCAGACGGTCCATCATGGGCGAAGCAATGCTCAAATGGCATGCACTCAACTCGGCAGCGATATCGCGCTCCCATGCGCTGCCCAGAATCAGTGGGGCAGAATCGGGATGTTCGCGCAACTCCGCTGCGATCTGATCACCGTCGGCGGTAAAGGTCAACGGTGCGTTCAGCTCAGACGATAAGGCCGCAAATTGACATTGAATCGCTTCGTGCTGCTCTAGCGGTGGCTGGTCGGTGACAAAGTGACGTAAGGGGAGCAAACCAAATTCACCGGAGAGCAAACGGCTTATACCAGTTCCATAAAATGCATCGGTCACAGTCACGTAGTGGCTCGGCAGGTCCCAGCGGAACTCAAGGAAGAAGTCGGCGGCTCGCTCAAAGTAGTAGTGGTAGCGTCTTTCTTGACGATCGAGGAAGGCTTGAGTGGCCTGACCGTCAACGTGGGCGGCTTCAGTTACGGCCCGCAGGAAGCGGCTGGTCTCTTCTCCGCCAATGGGCAAGGTGGGCCAATGCAGCCAAGGTGTCCCATAGCGTTCGTTGAGAAGTTTCGCAGTACTAAGCCCTGTCCAGGAGGAAACAACAAGATTCAGTTCGGCGGCCGGCACGCGGCGCCATGAATCTATCCCATCGGAATCGGGCCCAAACAGAAGATTGGTGCGCAGTCCAAGGCCGGCGAGAAGATCCTGGATCGCTGTAAGGTTGCCGGCCCAGAATGGATCGTAATAAGGGACTGTCGACCAAACGTTGACCAGCCCTGAAATCTTCTCTTGAGGAGTGAGGAGTTGATCGACAATCGCGTTGACAATGGTCTCATGACCGTGCAGATTAGTGCCGCGAAAACCGCCTGTGGCAGCGTAGACAATGGGGGCACCCTGACGGCGATACTGTGTTACGACATTCTCGATATCATCGCCGACCAAATCGGTGGCGCAGCCGCTCAAAACCACGTACAGGTCGCCGTCCATTACCTTGAGCGCGCCGTCGATCACCTCTCTAAGCCTCTGTTCGCCTCCGAAGACAATCTCTTTTTCTCCTACGTTCGTGCCAACCAGGGCCGCGCCACCACTGTAGCAGCCGCCCTGAAAGCCGTTGTAGGAGCCCAAACCGGTGTGCAGCTTAAAGCCGCATCCAGGGCCAGCGTGCAGAATGGGGATGGCACGCGGAATTGCAACGACCGATTGTTGACCGCCCAAGGCACACAGGTGTCGCGGATGCTGCAGAATGGTGCTCATCGTGGCTCTCCCAGCATGCTGAAGGGCGGCTGGTTTAGCCACCAGTGGGTGTAAGGAAGCTTGGTGGTACGTGCCAGTGTGCGCTCCAGCGCGGGATTGGCCAGCCAGTTGGCGAGTTTGCGCGCGTAGCGGAGCAGGCCTCGATAACCTAATGCGATGTGTTCGTCATCCACGAAGACAGCGGGAATGCCCAACTTGGCTATGCTTAAGGCCAGGCTGGGATGGCGCACAACAACTAGATCAGGCTGTATGCGACGCAGCAAATTGACCAGTTCAAAGGCCTGTTTGTTGCACACCCCATAGGAAAGGCCAGGCGTGTGCCGGGTTGCGGCCTGAAGCGAGTCGCCAGTCGGATCGCCGTGATCGAGCCGCGCGTCGTGATGAAACATGCAACTGCCAACCAGATCGAAGCCAAGATCCTGCAATACCTCCATTGAGCTGTGTCCGTGGGAAGGACCTGCGGCAACGAATGCCTTGCGCCCGGCAAAGCGCTGGCGGTGGATCTCCAACTGCGGCGCAATGGCTGCGCGCTCAGCGGCAATAAATGGTTCGACCTGTGCACCTTTGCCGGTTAGGTTAGCGACCTCGCGCAGCCAGCGGTCCGTGCTATCCAGCCCGTAAGGTGGCGGCGACTTCACTTCGGGAACACCGTACTCGCGCTCCAGGCCGGCAGCCAGGAAGGTGCCTAGCGTGGAACACATGTGTGCGGTAGCGCCAGCCTCAGAGAGCCTTTCCAACTGCTTCACGCCGGTAAAGGGAACGACCAGGTTTGGTTTGAGCCCGATCGGTTGGAGCAACTCAGAGAAGTAGTCGTCGCCGATAAAGGTGATGATGTTAATCGTGTCGAGCTGTCTTTGAAGGGGCGGACGGACGATCTTTCGCAGGATGGAGTTGTAGGCAGCGTCCCAACCGGTGGCCCAGATCTGCGAGCGGAAGCCTTCGCAGTTGACCGAAGCGATAGGAATGCCGAGTTCCTGTTCGGCCTCTTCAATTACACTCTCCAGATCCTCGCCGATAATGCCGGAAGTGCACGAAGCAGTAACAAAGATCGCCTTCGGTTGAAAAGCGCGGAAGGCCTTGTGAATTGCGTCGACAAGCTTGTGCGTGGCACCGAATATAGTGTCCTGTTCGTTAAGATTGGTCGTCAGCAACCGCGCATTTTGGCGTGCCAGGTTGCGCTTTCCCTGTCCATAGCGATTGTAGAGATTGAACATGGGAAAGTCGCCGGCACAACCCGCTGGAGCATGGTTGATCACAACCGCATCCTGGATGAGAGACAGTTGCAGCGTGGCGCAGAACGAACTGCACGTGCCTGCCTGCGTGAAGGAGCGCTCCCTCTCAGCCAATTCTCCGGCGCGCGCAATCTGCACCAATTCTCCGGCAGTACCCACAAAGCCGGTGATTGAACCCAGCCGGCGTTCACGGATCTGTACGCCTGTGCCCGAATTGGCCGCGTCCCGCTGACGAATTTGCTGTTCTACTGACATGAAAAGTGCTCCGTTAATATGTGCCCAGAACCGAGGCGTAAATGTCTTCGATAAGGCGAAGGCCGCCTTCGTAACCTATGTAGCTGCGATCGAGCACCAGCCGGTCCATGACCGGCATGGCAATGCTCAGATGAAATCCTCCCATCTCGCGGGCTAGATCGCGATCCCAACTAGAGCCGATGATCAACGGAGGCAGATCGTAACCGGTCTTGCGCAGTTGTCTGCCAATGGTGTCACTATCGTTGCTGAAGATCACCTCGGCTGAAACTTTTTCCTTGAGTTCGGCGAAGTTGCGGCGAATGGTCTCGCGATGTTCTTCAGGCGGCTCGTCGGTCACTACCTGTTGCGCCGGATGCAGACTAAGCTCGTTGACCAGAAAACGGCTGATGCCAAGGGCATAGATCGAGTCGGAAATATTAATGAAGCGGCCCGGCAAGTCCCATCGCATCTCCATGAAGAAATCAGCAGCCCGATCGAGAAAGTGGTAAAAGTTCCCTTCCCTCTTGAGAATGAAATCCTCCACCGGCTGAAAGGGAAGCTGTGCAAACTCGGTCACGGCGCGCAAAAAGCGCGTGGTCTCGACGGCGCCGATGGGCAGCACGGGATAGTGAAGAACCGGTGTACCAAAGCGCTGTTGAAGCACTTCGGCGATAGACAGACCAACCCAGGGTGAAAGCACCAGATTGAACGCGGCTTCGGGAATGCGCTTCCACGCCCCGATGCCGCCCGAGTCGTGACCGAATAAGATGTTGGCCTCCAGACCGATGCCTTCCAGAAGCTCGCGGATGGCCTTCAGATTGCCCGCCCAGAAAGTGTCCTGATAGGGAACCACCGACCACACGTTCACCAGCTTGGGATTGATGGCTTTGGCAGGCTTCAGCAACTGTTCGATGATGGCCTTGACCACCAGTTCGTGACCCAGATGGTTATAGCCTTTAAATCCGCCGGTCGAGGCGTGGACGATCGGGACACCACGTTCGCGGTATTCGCTCACGACTGTCGCGGTGTCATCGCCGACCAGATCGGCGGTGCAACCGGTGAGCACGACGAATAGGTCGCCGTCCATCACCTTCAGGGCGCCGTCGATGACCTCACGCAGCCGCTGCTCGCCGCCAAAGATGATATCTCTCTCGCAACTGTTCGTGCCGGGCACGGCGTTGCCGCCCGCGTAACCCGAGCCCTGAAAGCCGTTGAAGAAGGACAGGCCGCCAAATATTTTCCCGGAACATCCCGGTCCGCCATGCACGATAGGAATGGCGCGCTCAATAGCCACGACACTCTGCTGGCCGCCCAACGTGCAAAATTGCCTGGGTTGTCCTACGGTGGCGCTCATTCGGCCTCCTTCATGAATGTCGCAGGCCCTTGCTGGAGCCACCAGTCTGTATAAGGCAGCTTGGCGTGTTCTGAGAGGTGCTTGTAAAAGGACGGATTATTGACCGCATCGAGAATCTTGCGGCCGAAACGCAGCAACCCCCGGTAAGCCAAAGCGAAGTGCTCGTCCTCTACCAGGAAGGTGGGAATTCCGAGCTTGCCTCCCCAGACGGCCATGCCCGGATGACGCACGATGAAAACGTCTGGCTTTAATCGGCGCAACTGATTAATAAGTTCATAAGCCTGTTTGTTGCAAATTGAAACCGGCATATCGCCGTGTTCCCTAACCAGGTGTTCGAGACTATCAGCTGCCGGATCGCCATTGTCGAGCTTGGGATCATGATGCCAAAAGCAACCTCCAGCAACATTCATGCCAAGCTCGCGCAGTACCGATGCCAGACTGTGTCCATGCACCGAACCGGCGGCGACGTAACCGGTGAGCCCCTTCAATTGCCGGCGCAGATCTTCGAGTTCGGGGCCGATAGCCTCATGCTCGGAAGCGATCAGTTCCTCGATCTCCTGTTCCTTGTGGACCGTGCGTCCCAGCGCGCGCAGCCATGCATCAGTTCCCGCCAGTCCGTATGGCGGTGGAGCTTTCACCTCCGGCACGGAGTAGAGCGCTTCGAGTCCAGCAGCCAAGTAGGTGCCAAGAGTTGAGCACATCTGTACCGTTGCGCCCGACTCTGACAGACGTGCAATGCGGTCCACGTCGGCGAAGGGAACAACCAAATTGGCCTGAAGTCCGACACGGTTAAAGAGTTCCGAGAAGACATCTTCGCCCCAGAAGGTAATCACGTTCACAACCTCCGGGCGGCGCTGTTCGGGCGGCCGCACGATTTTGCGCAGTATGGCGTGATAGGCGACATCGAATCCGGTGGTCCATACCTTTGAGCGAAACCCTTCGCAGTGTACGGTAGCCACAGGAATCTTCAACTCTTCTTCGAGTTGGTCGGCAACCGCGTCGATATCTTCTCCCGTGATGGCAGACGCACAGGAAGCGGTCACGAAGATGGCCTTCGGATGAAAACGCTCGTAGGCATCCCGAATCGCCTGTTCCAGCTTTTGCGTACCGCCGAAAACGGCATCGGACTCATTGAGATTTGTGCTGATCAGACGAGCGTTGGCTGGCGTCTGACCGCGCTTGACCAAGCCATAACGATTGACGAGATTGAACATTGAAAAATCGCCGGCGCAACCCAGAGGAGCGTGGTTGACAACCGCCGCATCCTGAATCAACGAAAGCAGGCAGATAGCGCACGATGAGGCGCAGGAGCTGACTTGAGTAAAAGAGCGCGGCCGGTCCTGCAAGCGGCCAGAGCGGGACAGCTCAGCCAACTCCGATGCCAGTCCTTCAAAGGAGACGATCGAGCCTAGTCGCTGCTCACGCGTCGGAATGTTGGAATGTGCGATGTTGACAAGTGACATACAAAACTCCTAGGGGGCGGCATCTGGATTGACGATGCGCTCCAATGCAAAGCTCTGATAGGTTTTTTTCAAATGACCTGCAATTTCAGCATCAATCGCTGGCCTGCGCCAACGCAGCGCTAAGAACCATCCCATGCCAACAGCCAGCAGCGCAACGAAGATGTAAATCATCAGGTTGTGCGGATAATCCGGAACCGGAAAGATGCTTGAAACGAGCGGAATCGAAACTGCGACGACGGCTAGTGAAGCAACAACCAGATGCGCTGAACGCAGGCTTCCGCTGCGATGAAGATAGATTGGCGCACCAACAGACAGAAGCAAGTAAGCCAGCAGAAAGCCAAATGTGCTGATGCTGCCAACATAATCCCAGATAGCGGGCGGAGCAATACCGGCCAGCGTCATGAGGACCACGACTGCCAACGCGATCAAAGTGGCTGCATGAACGGCAGTGTCAGGCGTGCGATTGCGAGCGTGAACATGGCGGAAGACAGCAGGCAACACTCCATGCTGCGCCAATTGAAACAGTGTGCGCGTTCCGGCAACAATACAGGCCAGTACGACAGAAAAACTGGTCACCAGACCGGAGATCGTCAATAAGACGGCCAGGATCGCAACTCCATTGGCGCGGGCTACATCCAAGGCCGGCGCCTGGCTACGCGCCATATCCGCGGAGATGGCATGAAATCCGGCAACCATGGCGTACGCGTTCAGCACGTAATAAAAACCTGCGATGATACCGCTGCCCACAATCACGCGAGGAATGTTCTTGAGCGGATTGCGGGCTTCGTCGCCAACAGAGGCAGCGCTTTCAAAACCGACCGCGGCCATAAAGGCGAGGATGGACCCTCGTCCAATGGCGCTCGGTGAGAGCGAGTGAAAGCTGAATTGTTGTAGATCGACATGCAATCCCAAGCGATAGAGAATGGTTGCTGCCATGAGTGTGCCGATCGCCATTGCTGAAAACTCGATGGTCAGCATCAGATGAGCTGACAGACGCATATCCTTCCAGGCGAAGAACCAGACAGCTAGTAGGAGCAAGATGTTGAACGGCAAAAGCGGAATATGCAAATGGAAGGGCGCAAGCAAGCTGTTCAGGTAATAGCCGAAGAGTGGAGCACAAGCAATGCCGGTGCCGATGTAGGCGATGGCCAAAGCCCAACTGCCGAGTACCCCGGCAGTGGTGCCCATGCTGCGCGCAATGTAATCGCAGAGCGATGCGGTTCCTGATGCGTCACGGGCAAATACGTTGATATTGAAGGCGACCAGCACCACGCCCGCTGTCGCAACGGAAAACGAAATCCAGGTTCCGCAACCAGCGTTGGAAGCGACCACCGGAATGGAGATCAGCGGCGCGCCTGAGGCGCAGATGTTAGCCAACGACTGACCGAGCACAGCCCACGGACCCAGGCTGGCTGCGCGCAGGCCGTGCGTATGCGCCCTCTGCCCCCCATCGATCATTCCACCTGTTTCGCGATCTATTCCGGTACTCATTGGATCCTCATGACTTGTTGTCAGTACAAACTTGCCACGCCCTGTTATCCGTGCGAAAACGTTGACGCAGCGACAGGGCGGCCATACAGCGCAATTGAAAAATCTGTTTCACCGGGAATGCCGCAGGCATCGGCGCGGCAGCGGTTGCAGTGCGCAAAGACTCCCAGGTGCATTTCCGCATCCCTGCGTGCACGGCTGATTTGAATGAAGTCCGGACGGGGGATATGGCTCAGTTCGTGCTGCGGCAAGAGCGGAATTACGTTGATCACAGAGGCTCCGGCGGCTGCAACTGTTGAGGCGACTTCTTCGATGTGACTGTCGTTGATGCCGGGAACCAATACCGTGTTGGCCTTGACAGTCACGCCCAGTTGCACGATGCGTCGAATGCCTGCAATCTGCTTGCTAATAAGCAACTCGGATGCCGCAGTTCCAACAATGCGCTTTCCGCGATAGCGAATGCCCGCGCATAGTTGCGCCAACACAGCCGAATCAACAGCATTGACCGTGACGGTAATCGTTTCTACTCCCGCATCTGCGATCTGATCAGCCTTTTCTTCCAGCAGCAGGCCGTTGGTGGAGAGGCACTTGATCAGGTGCGGAAAACGGCGATGTACATTCTCGAATGCGCGCAGTGCATGGTCGGTCGCAAGCGTGTCGCCGGGACCAGCTATGCCGACAACGTTGATCTCCGGGCACAGCTTGAGCGCACGCTCGACTACATCCGGTGCCTTTTCAGGGGAGATCAACTGTCGAGCAACACCGGGCCTTTGCTCAGTGGAGTTGAAATCGCGCCGGCAAAAACGGCACTCGATGTTGCAGGCTGGACTGACGGGAAGATGCAGCCGGCCTGCCTTTTTGTGGCCTTCAACGGTCGAACTGAAGCAAGGGTGTTTTCCGTCCAGATGCGTAATGGTCTTTGCCGCGCTCATACGCATCTGCTGCGCGGTGCACACCTGTTGGTCACCGCCGTTCTGTCCGGGTTGGAGTATCTTCAGCATCTTCGTTCGTTCGAGGTTCACATGTGGAAGTTATGCGCCTACACACCTGCTCCGGCCAGCGAGACGCTTTCGGTTTCAATGCGCAGAATGTCCTTGGACCAGCGCGCGGCCCACTCGCGCAGTTGATGTTCCTCCAGCGGATTGGGAACTTTGGAGTTATTGTGCTCATAGATGCGGTTGGCCAGTTTGCGATAGATCCCTGCCTGCTCGCTCTCGGGCGCCGCTTCGATGGTCGTTTTGCCCTGCAATTCGCTCTGGGTAACCGTCAGCGATCGCGGCACATACTGCATCACCTGGGTTCCGGTGCGTGCCACAAAGTCGTCAACCAGATCGCGCTGATAGGTCGCGTTGATGGAATTGGCGATGACGCCGCCTAGCAGCCCTCCGCCGCTTTTCGAGTACTTCTGAATACCTTTGAACAGGTTGTTGGCCGCGTAGATGGCCATAAAGTCGGCCGATGAGACAGTGAAGACGTGCTCGGCGATTCCCTCGCGGATAGGCATGGCAAAGCCCCCGCAGACCACATCGCCCAGCACATCGAAGATCACCACATCCACGTCCAGGTTTTTGAAGACGTTGAGTTGCTTGAGCAGCTCGACAGCAGTGATGATGCCTCGACCGGCGCACCCGACGCCCGGCGCCGGACCGCCTGCTTCCACGCAGTAGACACCGGCGAATCCTTCAAAGACCACATCCTCCAGCACAACTTTGGTCTTGGCGCGCAGCGTATCCAGCACGGTGGGGATGTAGTGGCCGCCGCGGAGAGTGTTGGTTGAGTCACTTTTCGGATCGCATCCGACCTGAATGACCTTGTGGCCGGCGGCGGCCAGCGCTGCTGAAATGTTGCTGGTGGTAGTTGACTTGCCGATGCCGCCCTTGCCGTAGATGGCAATCTGCTTCAATGCTTTGCTCATAATGATTACTCCGGTAATTTTCTTCGAACATTTTGTTAATTCAAATGCGGATATTGCGCGATGGTGCGAATGGCATCCTCGACACAGCCGTCGAATTCGAGTGTCTGCACGTTTGCTTCTTTCAATTCCTGCCGCGCGCAAGGACCAATCGCCGCTGCTACAACAGCATTGCAATCAGCCAGCAGGTCCGCGACAGACTCCAGCCTCTGTTGCTTATCGAGTTGCTGACAAAAGATCTCCGTTGCCCGTGTATCGAGCAGGGAGGCGCGACCGGAAGAGAATTCGTACACTGCGAAATGGCTGGCGCGGCCGAAGTGCGCCAGGAAAGCCCCATTCACGTCGATCGCAAGTGCTACACGAAAACTCATCTGCATCCGCTCCTTGATCGCGAGGTCGTGCGGACATACACGGGCATCGATTGATCCCCGAATATACCGGTGCTAGACAACGCATTCGACTTTTAGGCAAGAATGAAAATGCCCGCTCCAGCAAGCTGGCGAGCGGGCGTTACGTGCGATTCCAAGATCGAATCGTCAGCGTCAACAGGTCCTGGCGGACCGCTTCTCCCATGCCAGCGCACAACCGCGCGCACTCAGACGAGCGCAACAGCCGGTGGTGTTGAAAAGCATGTAGAGAGTGCAGATCATGATTGCAATGTATCAGGGATCAATTTCCACGTCAAACTTTTCATGCAGAGGACTACTCTTCAATAAGCTAGTCCTCACGTCTTGACGAATGCGCGCGAACAGGAATAGCCTACATCAAAAGCGAGTTCTATGACTTCGATGCACATTGAACGATCGTGGCCCGCGCGAGTTGGTTATGCCAACTTCGGCCGCTGTTGTCTTGCGTCGGTTCTCTCCGTCGGCTCGCGTGCGGCGCGCATCCGCTGATCCTCGCACATAGCGCAGAGATCGTCTTCGCGCCTCTCTCGATTTAGCTCATCTTTCACATTTCAATGTTGCACCCACGTTCCTGTGTCGAGGCATGTTATGACTCTTGTGGCAAGCGGGGCTGCTGAGCTCCGTTCCGGTATTGTCGAGAAATCCGAGCGCGTCGCTGCCGACCGCTCCCTGTTGATTCATCCGCAACATCATCCCGCTGATCACATTGATCCCTTCATCTGGGTCTCAGGCAGTGGATCTTGGCTCACCAACCTGGAAGGCAAGTCGTACATTGATGGACTAAGCGGGATGTGGAATGTGCATCTTGGACACGGCCGCAAGGAGTTGGCCGACGCTGCTGCAGGACAGTTGCAAAGGCTCGCATTTTCGACCTCCTACGCCGGTGCTACGCACTTGAATGCGATTCGCCTGGCCGAGCTACTACGCCAATTCGTCTATCCGTCAATCAAGTCCTTTTACTTCACTAGCAGCGGAAGCGAGGCAACCGATACCTCAGTGCGTACGGCGCGCTACTATTGGCGGACACTCGGGCGGCCGGACAAGTTCAAGATTGCCGCTCTGGAACTTTCCTACCACGGATCGACCATAGGAGCCTCCAGCGCCACCGGGACGCCAGAGTTCTCCGAAGTCTTTGGGCCACGCCAGCCTGGCTTTTTCCATGTTGCGGCGCCATATCCATATCGTTTTCGAACCACGCGCACCGATGTGACGCCAGGCATTGCTGCAGCCGATCTGCTTGAGGAAGCAATCTTGTGCGAAGGAGCCGATACCGTCGCGGCATTTATTGTTGAGCCCGTGCAGGGTGGGGGCGGGGGCATCCTTGTCCCGCCCGCCGGCTACTTCCGCCGCATCCGCGAAATTTGCGATCGCTATGAAATTTTGCTCATCGCCGACGACGTGATTACCGGTTTTGGTCGCACCGGCCGATGGTTCGGGATGGAGCACTGGGGTGTTGAGCCAGATATTGTGCAGTTTGCCAAGGGAATCACCAGCGCCTACGTTCCGCTTGGCGGCATTGGCGTTTCGGAACGCATCAAGTCTGTACTCGATGCTGCTCCACGCAATCGCCGCTGGTGGCACGGCTTTACCAACTCGGCGCATCCGGTGGCCTGCGCAGTGGCATTGGAAAACATTCGCATCTTACGCGATGAGCATCTGGTGGAGCGCTCGGCCGAACAAGGCCAACGCTTGCTTGATCGCCTCCGAAGTGCGCTTGACGGCCATCCGCATGTGGGCGAAGTGCGCGGAGTAGGACTTTTGGCTGGCATCGAGTTGGTCGCTGACAAGCAGTCCAAGGATCGCATTCCATCGCACCTTGGATTAGATAAGCGTTTGCGCGCTGAATTGCTGCAGCGCGGGCTGTATACGCGCGTGCTTACCGACGTGATCTGCCTGGCGCCACCCTTGACTACCAGCGAGAACGACCTTGACCGCATTGTCAGCGCTGTCATCGGTGCAATCGAGGCGGCCTTCGCCAAGCCCTACGATGGCACATCAAGCTTTTAGTCCGCACGAGAAAGGGAGAATATACATGTCGCGTATCGCCCCGGTTGATCTTGCCACGGCATCGCCTGCCGTCAAGCAAGCCTACGAACAAACCAGTCAACACTATTCCATCAGCAATATGAAGGCGGTTGCATTGCACTCGCCCGAGGCGATTCATGCCATTCTCGAGTGGTACAAGCTCTTTGACAAGGTCAAGCCATTTTTGGGTAATCGGTTGGCGATCTTGTTTTGCGATGGTATCTCTCGCCAAAATCACTGCGAGTTGTGCGCGACCTTTATGCATCGCGAGATTGTGAAATGGGGCGAGGACCCGTTCAATCTCAAACTCGATGAACGCGAACAGGCAGTCGTCGAATTTGGCCGCCAACTGGCCAAGAATTCCAATAGCGTCTCAGACGACATCTTCGCGCGACTCAAGAAATATTTCAACGCCGAGCAGATCGTCGACCTCACCGTGTTCGGTGCGCTGATGATTGTTAACAATCTCTTCAACAGCGCTCTCGAAATCGATCTTGATACCTCGCTCGATGACTATCGCATCGATCCGGAAAAATACTTTGCCTAGCGCTAAGCGCAACTGGAGTTGAACGAAAATGAGTGAACGCACCTACGGTTTTGACACCTTACAACTACATGCCGGCCATGTGCCGGATCCGACTACCGGCGCGCGAGCTGTGCCTATTTACCAGACCACATCTTTTGTCTTCAAGGATTTTAAACAAGCGCAGGGGATCAGTTCTGCCAGCGAAGCCGGCTACGACTACACGCGCATTATCAATCCGACCAACGAGGTACTAGAAAACCGCATCGCCGTTCTCGAGGGTGGCGTTGGCGCATTGGCCGTCGCTTCTGGCTCGGCTGCCACGGCCTACTCAATTCTGAACCTCACCCACGCCGGGGACGAGATAGTCGCCGCCAAGACCCTCTACGGCGGCACCTTCAATCTCTTTGTCAATACGCTTCCTAAACATGGCATTCGTACCACGCTGGTCGATTCCAACGACGTGGAGAACTTCAGCCGCGCCATCACCGATCGCACACGTGCGCTGTTTGTCGAGACCATCGGCAACCCGGACATCAACATTGTCGACTTCGATGCACTGGCTCGTGTCGCCGAAGAACACGGCATTCCGTTGATCGTCGATAACACCTTCGGCACGCCCTACATCTTCCGCCCCTTCGACTACGGCGCCAACATCATCGTGCATTCTGCTACCAAGTACATTGGAGGCCACGGCACCAGTATCGGCGGGCTGCTGGTCGATGGTGGCAACTTCAACTGGGCCAACGGCAAATACCCTGACTTCACCACACCAGATCCTGCTTACAGCAACTATGTGCACTGGGAGAAGTGGGGCAATCAAGCCTTCATCGTCAAAGCTCGCCTGCATTATCTGCGCGATTTTGGTGCCTGCATGAGTCCCTTCAACGCGTTTCTGTTTTTGCAGGGTCTCGAGACGCTATCCTTTCGTCTGCAAAAACAAATTGGCTCGGCGCAGAGCATCGCAAGCCATCTGGCCGCGCATCCGCAGGTCGAATGGATCAACTATCCGGGGCTGCCCTCGTCGCCCTACTATGATCTGGCGCAAAAGTATCTGCCCAAAGGGCCGGGCGCCATCTTTACCTTCGGCATCAGGGGAGGTTTAGAGCGGGCCAAGCGATTCATCGAGTCGTTAAAAATTTTCTCGTTTCTCGCCAACGTCGGTGATTCAAAATCTCTGGTTGTACATCCGGCGACGGTTACGCATGGGCAACTTACGGAAGAAGAGCAGCGCATGGCCGGCGTCAAGCCGGAACAGATCCGCTTCTCCATCGGCACCGAGGATTTGGACGATCTGCTGTGGGACATCGAGCAGGCCTTCGAACGCTCGGCGCAATAACAGTAACTGAAGAGGATTTGTCGGCTGCGTTGCTGGCCGGAGCTGATGTGATTACGATTCGCTTTCTAGCTCGGGCTCGCGCTCGACACTCGAGTTGGTTTGCCAACCACGCCCGACTGCGAAAAACCGGCTGAAAAGCACGCCGGCCGCCAGTAACGCGAGATAGATCTGGGAGAACCAACTCGATGGCGCGGGCGCGCTTAGATCGATCGAACTCCAACCAGCCAGCAGGAGAACCACAAGTGCGCCTGCCGACGCAGCAATGTTGAGCGGAGTTAGCAACCGTTCGCGAACGCTACGTACAATTCCAGCC